>ENA-UOUL01000458-UOUL01000458.1-bioreactor-metagenome-genome-assembly--contig:-NODE-458-length-69474-cov-8.631065_pt1 | contig 69474 bp, 58 predicted proteins | sample MGYA00249838_ERZ747220 | MGnify/ENA primary metagenome ERZ747220 (study PRJEB28778, sample SAMN05720191) | bioreactor metagenome | isolation source: Anaerobic biogas reactor | place: USA:Washington... | reverse complement strand
AAGGCGATCGGGCTGATCTAGGGATCCTGAGAGTACGAGAAGAACCGGGCACGGGCTCCCAGGGGCCCGTGCCTCTATTTCGTGCGGCTAATCGTTTGCAGGCTCCATTGCCGTCAGTTGGCCCGAAGGACAGCAGGTGCTGGGATGCTGCCTTGACATAATGTCGGGAATGGAAGGTAGTGGAGCGGTAGGCGGAGGGGGTGCGGGGAGGGGGCCTCTCAAGAGATATCAGTCCAGCTCGATCTCGAAGACCTTCCTCCGCTTCTCCCTATCATGCTCTACTAGCACAAAACCGGCCTTCTCAAGCATTCTCTGTGAGGCGTAGTTGTCCTCGTAGCATCCTGTGTTGAATATCTTCTTGATTCCAACCCGCCTTGCTCGCTCCAGAATCGCTTTCATGACCTTGGTACCGATCCCAATACCACGGTACCGAGCGACTCCTATCTCAATAGGCGGGTTGTTCTCCTGTAATGTAACATCACCAATTGGTACCCAGGCGCCATCCTCCACGACTTCGATGAAGTACAGCTCGCCATGAGCGTCCAGCGCACTCAGCTTCTTGGCAACCCAGGTTGCATCGAGGCGCTTCGCGGGGTCGGTGATCCCCTCTGAGAGCCTTCTGACCGTATCATCCTGGTACCAGGGATAGGCTACTTGGTGGTTCCCGTCGTACGCCCTCAGCCTAAGGCCGTCGTCTACTACTATGGTCTCCGGCTGCAGCACTCCCTCGAAAGGCATAGCACGATCTCCTACCTCGCCGTCCACGATGCATTCCCGGTCAGGGCGCCGCGGGGCCCAATGACAAGAGGCCACCTCTCGGCGGCCTTTCCTGTGTCGTCCTACTATGTAGCGGGAAGGGTGGGATTCGAACCCACGGTGGAGTCGCCTCCACAACGCTTTTCGAGAGCGCCCCGATCAACCGCTCTGGCACCTTCCCTGGTTGCCTTTTCCGCGCTAGAGCCCCGTTGCCCGCAAGCCAGCGAAGAAGCGGCGAAGCTCCGCCTCCACTTCCGTAGCCATGACGCCGCGCACCACCTCCACACGATGGTTAAGCCACGGCATCCGTAGCACGTCCAGCATGCTGCCGGCCGCACCGGCTTTGGGGTCGTCCACGGCATAGACGAGTCTGCCCAAGCGCGCCTGCACCATGGCGCCGGCGCACATCAGGCAGGGCTCCATGGTACAGTAGAGGATGCAGTCGAGCAAGCGCCAGGTGTCCAGCGCTCGCGATGCCTGCTGCAGGGCGATGATCTCGGCGTGGGCGGTGGCGTCCGGGCGGGACTCCTTCTCGTTGTGGCCTCGACCGACGATGACACCGTCGGCCACCACCACGGCTCCAATGGGCACATCGCCATGTTCGACAGCCCGCAGCGCCTCGCGCAGCGCCTCTGCCATGAACTCCGTGTCGCTGGATCGGTACACCGCGCTCAGGCTCCCTAGGAGAGTCTCGGTCCGGATGCTCTGCTTGCGGCAGTATAGGTTAGGCCGGCGACGGCAGCCACCGCTTCCTCCTGGTCCCGGCATGACCGCGACTGGCGTACCAGCGGACCGGCGGCCTATCATTCCGACTTCGGTGGGGCGGGGCGTCCGGCCAGCGCGAACGGAGCTTCGCGGGGAGGCGGCATGAGGATCAGAGTGGAGTCCGGGGGCAGGCTGGTGGACGAGGGGCCGGCAGGCCGGGTGCTGTGCGTCCAGGGAAGGGCGCTGGTGAAGGACCGCAAGCTCGAACGTCCGGCGCTGTATATGGCCAGCTATGGCAGCGAGCGGGGCATGCTGATCGTGCTCGATTACGCCGATGGCGTCGCTGAGGAGTATGAGTTCCCCGAGGGAGTGACGGCCTGGAACCTGATCCAGGCTCGCGACGGGCTCGTGTACATCGGCGGCTACGGACCCGGCCGGCTGCTGGCCTTCGACACGCTCAGCCGCCGGTACGTCCCGCTGCCCGATACGCCGGGCCGCATCGCCGGACGGGAGTCCGTCATCTGCGATCTAGCCGAGGCTCCGGACGGGGCAATCTACCTGGGCACCTATCCCGATTGCCGTCTTCTCCGCTATCGCCCGGGCGAAGATCGCATCGAGCTGGTTGTCCAGCTAGCCGAGGACGAGATGTACGCCCGCTGGGTGACTGCTCTTCCGGATGGACGCCTGGTCTGCTTCGTGGGCTGCCACAAGTCACGGTTGGTGATAGTGGATCCGGTGACGGGCGCGCTGCAGTGTATGACGCCCGACTGGCTACAGGGTCCCAGCAACTGGGGACAGCCGCACCTGGTAGGGCACTATGCGGTACACCTCGCCCAGAATCCTCGTACCGGCTCCCGAGTCCTCGCTGTGTACGACTGGACGGCAGCCTCGTTTGCCGGCTTCCTCCCTTGGACGGGCGAGCACGATCCAGTCATCATCGGCGCGGGGCCAGACGGCGGCCTGCTCCTGGGAGCGCGAGGCGGCGCCGTGGAGGAGTGGCTGCTTCCATCCGGGAGCGCGCGACCGATCTGGCCCGGCCTTCTTCTCCCCGACCTTCCCGGAACCTCGGCATACCTCGATGAGCAGGGCCGGCTGGTCGGGCAGGGAGGTCGTGATTACTGGGTGGGCGACTCGGGTTCCGGTCGGATGGCTATCCAGTCGCTGCCCGCGCAGGGAGCCTACATCGCTCCGCTGGGGCTGAAGGCGCTGTCCAACGGCGAGGTGTGGGGAAGCTTCCACCTCGGCCAGAGCATCTTCCGAGTGGTGGGCGGCGGCGAGACGGCGCAGACCTACGGCCCCGTGGTCGACGTCGGCGGCGAAGTCTACGACCTCGAGGAGCAGGACGGCTCGCTGCTCATGGCTTCCTACGTTGAGGCGGTGCTCTCTCGTTTCGACCCGCGGGCGCCGTGGAGACCGGGCACCGGCGTAGACGCGAACCCTCGCGAGTTCGCCCGAATTGGCGACGACCAGTACCGTCCTTGTGCGGGAGTCGCCTGGGCGCCAGACGGCCGCTTGGCCATCGGGACTATGGCCCGGTACGGCATCGCCGGGGGAGCTATCTCTTTCTACGATCCGGTCACCGGCGACTTGCAGGTAGTGCGCGACCCGGTTCCCGGACAGGCTATCACCGCACTGGATGGCGATGGGACCCGGCTCTGTGCCGGCACCTCCATTCATTCCAACGGTGTGTCCTGTGCTGATGCGTGGGCCCACGTGTTCCTCTGGGATGCTTGGCAGCAGCAGATAGTTGATGAGTGTTACTTGCCGAATGAGGAAACAGTATCCTGGGTCGTGCTACTGCCTGGGGAGCGGGTGCTGGTGTCGGCCGGGGGCAGGCTGTACCTGTGGGAGACCGAGGCTGGTCAGATCACAATCGTGTCGGAGCCGGGACACATCGGCATCAACGGCTGTGCGCGAGCCGCGAACGGCGAGGTCTGGATGGTGCTCAACGGTATGCTTACTCTCTTCAACCCTCGCAACGGCGGCGAGCTGGTCCAGTACGAAGCCGGCGCCGGCGAGCTGAGCGGACCCATCGCCGTGGCCTCGGACGGCGTGGTGTACGCGCGGAGGCGGCTCGGCATAGCGTCATTTCGGGCGCCGGCTTAGTGAAAGATTGTCCGCCACGTCCGGTACCGAGGGCCGGCTAACGGCTGGCATAAGGTCCCGCGGCTCTGAGTCACAACTCAAGATAATGTGCATTATCTTAAATACGCCCGAGCCGATCTGCGAACCGGGCCCACCTCTCCCGCCGCCGGTGTCGGTGCGCCGAACCAGCCTGGCTGCTGAACGCACGGCGACGCGCAGAAACCCGTAACCGGCGATCAGGGCTCCGCGTGTGACAGCATGCGCCGGGATGGCTATACTCGGGCCGCTTGCATCCCACGGGAGGTACTCGGTTATGCCTAAGATCGCCTTCATCGGTGCGGGTAGTCTGGGTTTCACGCGCGGCCTGGTGCGTGACGTCCTGACCTTCCCGCTTCTCCAGAACGCCACCATCAGCCTGATGGATGTGGACAAGGAGCGGCTGGACTTCGCATACCGCGCGGTCACTCGCATCGTCGAGGCCAGCGGCATGCCCGCCAAGGTCGAAGCCACCCTCGACCGTGAGGAGGCCCTCCGCGGTGCGGACGCGGTGCTGTGCACCATCCTGGCGGCCCCCGTCAGCGTGTGGCGCCATGACATCGAGATCCCGAAGAAGTACGGTGTGGACATCAACGTGGGAGACACGCGCGGCCCCGCGGGAGTGTTTCGAGCGCTGCGCACCATTCCGGTGATGCTGGGGATCGTGAAGGACATGGAGCGCCTCTGCCCCAAGGCGATCTTGCTCAACTACACCAACCCAATGGCCATGCTTTGCCGCGCCATGCAGCGAGAATCCTTCATCACATTGAGCGGCCTCTGCCACAGCGTGCAGGGCACGGCCGAGATGCTTGCCGGCTGGATCGACGCCCCCATGAGCGAGATCACCTACACCTGCGCCGGTATCAACCACCAGGCCTTCTTCGTGGACTACCGCTGGAAGGGAGAGGACGCCTATCCGCTGCTTCGCCAGGCGATAGAGAAGCCGGAGATCTACAACCACGAGAAGGTACGCAATGAGCTCTTCAAGTTCACCGGCTATTACGTCACCGAGTCCAGCGGCCACAACTCAGAGTACAACTGGTGGTTCCGAAAGCGTCAGGACCTGATAGACAAGTACTGCATTGACGGCACTGGCTGGAACCCGGGCGAGTACGCCTACATCCTCAAGACCTACATGGATCGTGAGGACAGCTGGCGCGACCAGTTCCAGACCTGGATCGATCCCAGCCATGAGATCGACCTCACCCGCGGTCACGAGTATGCCGCCTACATTATCAACGCCTACCTTGGCGGCGAGGCCTACCGCTTCAATGGCAACGTTCCCAACAAGGGCCTCATCACCAACCTGCCCAAAGACGTCTGCGTCGAGGTGCCGGTCTACGCCGACCGCAACGGCCTCAATTCGATCCACGTCGGGGCTCTCCCCCCGCAGTGCGCCGCCCTGGTGAACATCAGCGTGGCCTGTGAGGAGATGGCGGTGGAGGCTGCCCTCACCGGCGATACCACCCTCGTGTACCAGTCGGTCGCCTATGATCCCCTGACGGCGGCGGTGCTCTCGCTGGCGGAGATCAAGGACATGGTGCGGGAGATGCTGGCGGTCAACGAGGCCTTCCTTCCGCAGTTCAAGAGCGTGGCTCTGTAGCGCGCTTCGACGACAACGCTGGGGAGGCCGCCAGGTCTCCCCAGCGACTCCTAGGCAAGCGCTAGCGTCACGAACCCCACCAGCAGCGCCACGCCCAGCGCGACATGCCCCGTCCGGCGGAGAACCTCGCTCTCGCGCCCGGCTAGTCCCACCGAGGCACATCCCAGGACGAGCTTCGCCGGCGCCACCATGGAACCCAGTGCTCCCCCCGCCGTTTGCGCTGCCAGGAGCCAGGCCGGGCTGAGACGGAGCATAGTCGCCATCTCTTCTTGCAGCGGCCCGAACGGCACGTTCGAGCTGGTATTGCTTCCGGTGGCAAACGCGCCCAGCAGGCCCACGAGAGCGACCAACAGCGGATAGGCTCGGCCCACCGCCCGGCCGATGGCTGCCGCTAGCTGCTGCGTCATTCCCGTGTGGTCCATGAGCATCGCCAGGCCGACCATGGCCGTCACCCCCACCGAGGTGGGGGCGGCCACTTTCCAGGTGCGACTCCAGCAGCGGCGCAGCGCTGCGGAGCTCAGCCGTCCGCGGAGGAGGTACAGCACCGCCAGGGGTACCAGCACCACAAGCATCGCCGTGCCCGGGTGCAGCAGCCAGGCAACTGGCTTGGTCGTTCCCGCTGCTGTCACCCAACCCGCCCCCGTCGTCACTTCCGGAAGGTCTAGGCTGGTCACGGGATGACTCAGAGCCACGGCGAGGCGGCGGCTCAGGCTGGGCAAAGCGAGCAGGCCCGCGACCAGCCCGTAGGCGCCCAGTGCCACCAGTCCAGCGCGATGACGGCGTGGCACCGGGGCGGCCGCGCGCCGATCGCCGAACAGAACCGCACCCGCGGCCATTCCGGCGACCCCAGCGCCAAAGGCAGCCAGAGGCGCCAGCCCGGTAATGGCCAGGGAGGCCTGTACCAGCGACATGACGGCTCCTACGAGCGCCACCCGGGCGAGGACAGGGGTTCCGCGCAGGCCCAGCATAAGGGCGACGATCAGGCCGGAAGCGATACAGACGCCGCCCAGGATGGCGGTAGCCGCCGGGGTAATGGCCCCCTCCGGCACGCTCACCACCGCCAGCAGGGCTTGGTAGACGACGCCCATGTCGCCGAAGGTCACTGACCAGGCGTGGCCCATCGCGGTCGCCGCGACCGCAGTCACCGGGGCCACTCCCAGGCCTACCAACAGCGGCGCCACGACCGCCAACGGCACCCCGAAGCCGGCTATGCCCTCCAGAAGTCCGCTGAGGCACCAGGCGAAAAGGAGGGCCGCCGCGGCACGGTCCGGCACCCAGGCGGACGTGAGAGCGTCGAGTGCTGCTATGCCCCCCACCTCCCCCACCACCTGGTAGAGCAGGAGCGCGGTCCATATTATGTAGAGTATGTAGAAGGAGAGTGCCAGACCGCGCGCCTGGGAAACGAGGAACACCGGGAGGTTGAGTCCGTAGCTGCCCACACCCATGACTGCGGCTACGGACAGCGCGATCAGTGCCGCCCTCGCACTACTCTGACGCAGCAGGAGCATGAGGGCGACGACCGTCAGCAGCGGCAGTCCTGCCAGGATCACGCTGCCCTCCATGCGCTCACTCCCCCCTCCGGCCCGCCTCCGACGCCAGCAGCGCGGTCCTTAGTCATGCGAATAACGATGGGTTGTGACAGTACGCGATAGGCAACACCCGTGGCCGAGAGACCACGGGTGCATTTGTTAGCTAATCGTCGCAGCCAGACCGTTGTCTGGCGCGCCCTACCGCAGGATCTAGGCGCGGTGCGGCCGTCCTACCTCGAATACGGGTCGGCGGCGTCGCGCAGACCATCTCCCAGGAAGTTGAAAGCGAGCACCGCCACTACCACCGCGAAGCCCGGGTAGAGCAGCCACGGTGCTTCGTTTAGCACCCGGATCGCCTGCGCCTCTTTGAGCAAGACGCCCCAGCTGATGGCCGGAGGCTGGAGGCCCAGCCCAATGAACGACAGGCTGGTCTCGCCCAGGATCATGCCCGGGATGGACAAGCTCAGCGAAGCGATGAGGTGGCTGGTGAAGGAGGGTACCAGGTGCCGGAAGACGATTCTCAGCTCGTTGGCGCCCAGCAGCCGGGCCGCCATCACGAAGTCCTCTTCGCGCAGTGACATGAACTTGCTGCGTACCACTCGCGCCAGGCCCGTCCAGCCGAGCAGCGAGAGGATCACCACGATTGCGAAGTAGGTCTTGGTGACCGACCAGGTGGGAGGAAGCGCGGCGCTGAATCCCATCCACAGCGGCAAGGTCGGCACGGACATCAGGAACTCGATGATGCGCTGGACGATCACGTCCACGGTGCCGCCGTAGTAGCCCGATATGCCGCCGAGCAGGATGCCGAGGACGAAGGAGATGGCGATACCCAGCAGACCCACGGAAAGCGAGATCCGGCCGCCGAAGATCAGGCGGGAGACCATATCGCGCCCCTGTTTGTCCGTTCCAAGGAAGAAGGCGCTCCCGCCCTCGTCGGTGCCGAACAGGTGCAGGTCCGTCTCGAACAGCCCCCAGAGCTTGTAGGGGTCTCCGTGGGTGAAGAAGCGGATGGGGTACTTGGTGGAGTAGTCTATCTCATAGTCCACTCGCAGTGTTTCCATGTTGAGAGTACCGGTGTACCCGTAGGTGAAGGGACGGAGACCGAAGCCGCCCTCCTCGTCCACGAATCGGAGCGGCTGCGGAGGCGCGTAGATGTAGTTCTTGTCGCTGCGAGTCGCGTCATAGGGCGCGAAGAACTCGGCGAACGCCACTATCACGTACAGCACTATAAGCACGCCGGATGAGATGAGAGCCAGCTTATGCTTGCGGAAGCGCCACCAGATCAGCTTCCACTGCGAAGCTACAAAGATCGTCTCCGCTGCTACTTCCTCGCCTGGGGCAGTCTCCAGATCATTGACTGCCTGGGTGACTCGCTCTTCCACCTACACCGACTCCTTGATCCGGGGATCGACCAGCGCCAGCAGGAGATCCGATATCAGGGTACCGATAACGGTTAGGGCACTGAGAATGAGCACGATGCTGCCGGCTAGGAACATGTCCTGGTTCAGCAGCGCCCCCAGGAAGATCGGGGACAGCGTGGGGATGCCCAGAACGAATGAAGTCAGCAGCTCGCCGGCAAACAGCCCGGGCAGCATCCACCCGATGGTGGAGACCGAAGGGATCATCGCGACACGGAACGGGTACTTGAAGAGCAGTCGTGTTTCCGTCAGCCCCTTGGCGCGGGCGGTAAGAGTGTACGGCTTGCGTATCTCGTCAAGCAGGTTGGCGCGGATGGTACGGATGAGCCCGGCGGTGCCGGCCGTTCCCGTAATGAGCGCCGGAATCCAGAGGTGTTTGAGCAAGTCGATCACCCTGCCGAAGCTCCAGGGCGCCATCAAGTACTCGGGTGAGAAAAGCCCCACGATCACTTGGCCCGTCGCGTTGAAGTAGTACCATAGAGCCAGTAGGGCCAGCAGGAAGTTGGGCACGGCCAACCCAACGAAACCCAGGAAGGTGGCGATGTAGTCCGGCACGGAGTACTGGTTGGTCGCCGAGTAGACCCCGATCGGTAAGCCGATCAGCCACACGAACACCACCGAGACAAGGGAGATGCTGAAGCTCCATGGTAATCGATCCGCGATCAGCACCCGCACCGGCTTGTTCCACTGTAGGGAGCGACCGAGGTCACCCTCCAGCACGCCGCCGATCCACTTGGCATACTGGACGTACACCGGCTGGCCGAGACCGTACCGCGCTCGCAGAGCGTCTACCTCGGACTGATCGACCAGCTCGCCCATGGCGGCAAGCTGTGCCACGTACGAGGTGACGAAGTCCCCCGGAGGCAGCTGAATGATCACGAAAGATATGATGGACACGACAAAGAGCGTGACCAGCATGTAGGCGAAACGCCGTACGATGTACCGGAACATCGACATCCCCCAGGTTGGTTTGCCTAGATGCGTGGAGGGAAGACCAGCTTCCCTCCACATGACTCGCCGCAGTATAGCGGTGTAGCACCCCGCCTGCCAGGTTTGGCAACTAGGCCTTGAACATCGCTGCCGGAGTGTACACTATCGTGGGCTCCCATCCCACCGGCTCGTCGATGGGCATGTTGTGGATGTCGTTCTTGATGAGGCCGAAGCGCCCGATGGCGGGCTCGCCCAGCATTCCCAGCATCCACAGGTTCTCGGCATGGAGCTTCAGCGCCTGGTCATACATCGAGTTGCGCTTGTCGGCATCGGCCTCGGCCAGGATCTGATCGTACAGCCCCTGCAGTTCCTGGATCTCCGCCGGAGGCTCCTCGCCTTCGGCGCCACCGCTCGCGTACCAGAGCGACCAGGCCGGAGCCCAGTCCTCGTTGGCCGTCACAGCGAAGGTCGGCCGTGTGATCGGGGAGTTACCCGGCCATCCGTGGTTGGCGATGTAGGACATGACGTCATAGTCGAGCGTATCGTTGATCGTGGACCACAGCTGGCTCTCGGTGGGGTTCACGATCATCTCCACACCCACGGCCTGCCAGTAGTCCTTGATCAGCCCCTGCATCTCAACGTTCTCGGCTGGCCACGGGGTGAACACGAGGTTGACAACGCTCAGGCGGCTGCCATCGGAGCGCAGCCGGAATCCTTCGCCGTCCCGTTCCGTGAGTCCGATCTCGTCCAGCAACTGATTGGCCATGTCCGGATCGTACTGGGCGTACATGGTGCCATACTCAGCCTTGTACCAGGGGCTGTCCACGGAAGCAGTGACGTTCCCAGGGGTGGCCTGGCCCCGGAACAGCAGGGCATTGAGCTCGTCGCGGTCTACCGCCACCGACAGCGCGATGCGGAAGTCGAGTGTGTTGAAGAGCTCGTTGAGTACCGGGTCCTTGTGGTAGAAGTTGAAGAAGATGGCGCCATAGTTGCTCCCCACGTTCTTCACCAGGAAGATCCGGTAGTTGCCCTTCTCTTCGTTCTCCTTGACGACCGGGTAGTTGGCGAGCCCGCCCACGCGGCGGGACTGGTAGTCGGCGTCGCCCGCGATTGCCTTCAGGAGGAGAGCCTCCACGTCCGGCAGCAGAGTCCGCTCTAGGCGATCAAGATAGGGCAACTGATTGCCCTCAGCATCCACCTTCCAGTAGTACGGATTGCGCTCCCAGATCTGGACCGGCTGGTCCTGAAGGTTGGTCGGGGTCCAGGCAATGATCTCGGGCGTACCGGGGTTATTGAAGGTGGAGGTCCTGGCGGAGTAGAGGTCGGTCCAGGTGGTGAAGCCCTCGCTATCCATGGCGGCCTGGAGGTCGGCCTCGTCGGCAAAGGAGGCGTGGAAGTCCTGGAGGAAGTGGCCCGGCGCCCACATCACCATGCTCGGGATGAACTCCTCGAACGCGCCGTAGGGCTCAGCGAAGGTGATGCTGAACGAGTAGTCGTCCACTTTCTCGAAGACGGCCAGTTCGCCTGCCCGCTTGAGGTTGCTCGGCTTGGTGGGCGAGAGCTCGTCGTTCAGGACGACATTCTCGTACCACCACATGACGTCGTTGGCCGTGAAGGGCGCGCCGTCACTCCAGCGCAGCCCCTCGCGCAGCTGGAACGTCACCGTTTTGCCGTCGTTCGACCACTCCCACCCACTGGCCAGATTGGGCACCACCGTGCCGTAGTCGGTGCTGTGACGCCCGAGGGGTTCGCGCAGGAGGTACCAGTTCTGTGACTGGTCACCCGAGCCGATGTGCAACTGCTTCCAGACACCGCCGAAAACGCCGATCTCCTCGGCCTCTACAACCATGGGCTCTTTCGGGAGACGCTCGTCCACTGGAGGAAGGGTGCCGGCCGCGACCATTTCCGCAAGAGCCGGAGCCTCCTTGAAGCGACCTTCGGCGACGGGCGCCGCTGGCGCCGCCGTTGCCTCTGCCGCCGCCGGCTCCTGCGTGGGCTCGACGACTGCGGCTGGGGCCGGTGTCCCCGCGCAGGCTGCAGCCACCGTGGCAGCGGTTGCGATGCCGGCGATGCAAATGAACCGTCGTCTGTTCAGGCGTGCCATATCCTCTACTCCTTCGTGAGAATGTGTCTGGCCCCGGGTCGACTCCACCAGCGGCACCTCGGGCGTGACCGGCTCACCTGTACCGGACACCGTCCATCATCTGTAGCAGGAATTCGGTGGTGTAGTCGCCTCGGGCCAGCTCAGCGGCCTGAAGACGGTCGCTCTCACGAACGACTATCGACTGACCAAATTGTAGTGCCACCGTCAGCCTGCCGCAAGAGCATCAGGCCCCTGGGGACGGCTGGCTGGCACGGCAATTGCGGCTGACCATAGGCATGAAGACCGCCGAGCCGCCAGTCAGCGGGTCCGCTCCGCCGTCACCGGCGCCGGGGCGCCACTCCCCCAGCATCGAAGACGCTATCCAATCGTACCTTGGTCGAAGCAGCCTGGAACCCAACACCCGTCGCACTTACGGCAATGGCCTGGCTTCGTGGCTTTCGTTCCTCTCGGGTACCAAGGAAGGGAACTCGGAAGCGCCGGCACTCGAGGATCTCCAGGAGAGCCTCCTGGAGGATTTCCGCCACTACCTCGGCGAGAGGGGCTACTCCCGCTTCACCGTCCGCACCTACATGGCCGCCTTGGGCGGCTTCGTCGACTACCTGCTGGTCCACGATCTTCTGCCGCCCACTTTCTCGCTGGAGAAGGCGCGCGCTCGGCTTCGCCAGGGTCGGCGGGGAACCCCCTACCCTGCTCCCGTTCCCGACCCTGCCCTCCCCCTGATCCTACGCTACTACGACGAGCAGGCTCCGCCCAACGGCGACTCTGCCGCCGAACGGCAGGCTCGGCTGGTGCTCCTGCGGAGCCGCGCCCTGGTCCACACCCTCTATTCCACCGCCGGCCGGATCGCCGAGGTGCACTCACTCGACCGACGGGACGTGGCCGACGGGCGGCTGTCCGAGGTCGTGGTGATGGGCAAGGGTGGCAAGCAGCGGTTCATCTACCTCACCCGGCTGGCGGGGAAAGCCATTCGCGACTACGTGACAGCAAGGCAGGACACCCATCAGCCCTTGTTCGTCTCCCACGGTCGGTCCTACGGAAGGCGCCTGAGCAAGGTCAGCATCTGGCAGACAGTAAAGCGAGCGGCGCAAGCGCTCCACATGGACGTCTCTCCACACGACTTCCGCCACTTCCGGGCCCGCCAGATGCTCGATGAGGGGGCGCCGCTGGAGGCCATCCAGGAGATTCTGGGGCACTCCGACATCAGCACCACCCGCAAGGTCTACGCCATCTACTCCCGGCAGTCGGTGCGGGAGATCTTCTCCCGAACTACCCTCACTCCGGACGAAGCTCTCGATCACGTGGACCCCGAGTCGCTATCGTCGCGCTGACGCCCCCGGGGGCCTTCCTCGTCGGCCCCGTTTTGGACGGCCCGCCAGGCAACAGCTAGACTCATCTGCGATCGACTAGTACTCAGTGCCGCTGCCGGGAGCCCCGGGCGGCGCCTGACCTGGGAGGGTAGCCATGGAACTGGCCATCATCGGCTTGGGACGGATGGGAGCGAACATAGCGAGGCGGTTGGCGCGCGCAGGGCACCGAGTGGTGGCCTACAACCGCACCACCGCGCGTGCCCTCGAGTTGGCGCAGGAGCAAGCCGGCGTCGTCGCGGCCGAGTCGCTGCCGGAGCTCCAGACGCTCCTGGCCGCTCCCCGGGCGGTCTGGGTGATGGTACCAGCCGGAGAGGCTACGGAGGACATGGTGGACCAGCTACTCCACCTCCTTAGCCCGGGCGACATCATCATCGACGGGGGCAACTCCAACTACCAGGACACCATTCGCCGGGGAGAGAAGGTGGCTGCGGCCGGACTCGAGTACGTTGACATCGGGACCAGCGGCGGGATCTGGGGCTTGGACAACGGCTATAGCCTGATGGTCGGCGGCAGCGATGCAGCCGTGGCTAGGCTGCGCCCCGCGCTCGAGTGCCTGGCCCCGGCGCCAGAGCGTGGCTGGGGTCACGTTGGCCCTTCCGGCTCCGGTCACTTCGTCAAGATGGTTCACAACGGCATCGAGTACGGCATGATGCAGGCCTTCGCCGAGGGCTTTGAAGTCCTGCACGCGAAGAAAGAGTTCGGGCTTGATCTGCACCAGGTGGCCCAGATCTGGCAGGACGGCAGCGTAGTCCGCTCTTGGCTGCTGGATCTCATCGCCGCCGGGCTCGAGGACGGCCAGGAGCTCGAGGGCATCGAGGGGTGGGTGGCTGACTCGGGTGAGGGGCGCTGGACGGTCAAGGAGGCAATGGACCTGGACGTACCGGCGCCAGTGATCACCCTTTCACTGCTGATGCGCTTCGTGAGCCGTCAGGATGAGAGCTACGGCGCCAAGCTGCTGGCGGTCATGCGCAACCAGTTCGGCGGCCATGCTGTGAAGTCCAGTGACGGCGGCTAAGCCGGTAGCCTCGGAATCCGCCAGAGACTAGAGGGAGTGTTCGTAGAGCATGCCTGACCGGCGCGCCCAACCAACTGTGGTCGTGATATTCGGAGCCTCCGGTGACCTCACCCGGCGCAAGATCGTCCCCGCCCTGCACAGCTTGCGCTGCGCGGGCGAGTTGCCGGCGTTCTGCCGGCTGGTGGGCGTGGCCCGCTCCCCCATGTCCGATGACGAGTTCCGACAGAGCCTCCTCAGCGGCGTCGAGGACTACTCCCGCCTCCGGCCCGACCTGTGCGGCACGTGGCCGAGCTTTGCCGGGAAGCACACCTATCTGAGGGGCGACTACGACGACCCGGACACCTACCGCCGCCTGGGCCAGCTTCTCCACGACCTGAGCGCCGACTGCCCTCGCGGGCGAGGCTATCTGTTCTACCTGGCCACCCCGCCCAGCCTCTTCGGCACTATCGTCCAGCGGCTGGGCGAGGCGGGGCTGAATCAGCTCTCGGAGGGGTGGACGGGAGTGGTGGTCGAGAAGCCCTTTGGGCACGACCTGGAATCGGCCCGCGACCTGAACCGGCAGCTGCACGCCGTCTTCCCCGAGGAGAGCATCTTCCGCATCGACCACTACCTGGGCAAAGAGACGGTGCAGAACATCCTCACCTTCCGCTTCGCCAATGCCATCTTCGAGCCCCTCTGGAACCGACGCTACATAGCCAACGTGCAGATCACCGCGGCCGAGAGCATAGGCGTAGGAAGCCGAGGCCAGTACTATGACGGTTCCGGTGTGGTGCGGGACATGCTGCAGAACCACCTCATGCAGCTTCTGTCGCTGCTCGCCATGGAGCCGCCGGCGCGCTGGGACGCTAAGCTGCTGCGCGACGAGAAGGTGAAGGTTCTGGGAGCTATCGATCCGCCGCAACTGGAGGACGTTGTCTTCGGCCAGTATCAAGGCTACCGCGAAGAGCCCGGGGTCTCACCCCGGTCGACCACGCCTACCTTCGTGGCTGCCCGCCTGAACGTGGACAACTGGCGCTGGCAAGGGGTGCCGTTTTACCTGCGAACCGGCAAGCACCTGGCGGCCAAATGCACCGAGCTCAGCCTCGAGTTCCGCGAGGTGCCGCACCTCTTCCTGCCCAGCAAACACAATCCGCGCAACCGGCTGACACTGCGCATCCAGCCCGACGAAGGCATTCACCTGCACTTCCAGACCAAGGCTCCCGGCTCCGGCATGCAGACCTCGCCGGTAGACATGTCATTCCACTACGAGTCTGAGTTCGGGGAGCGGGCCCTGGCCGATGCCTACGAGCGGTTGCTGCTGGACGCCATCGGTGGCGATCCCTCGCTGTTCGCCCGCAGTGACGAGATCGAACGTTCGTGGGAGTTGGTGGCTCCGCTCCTCGGCGGCCAGGAGGATGGCCCGGTTCCGGAAGCCTACCAGTGTGGCACCTGGGGGCCGGCCGCATCGGACGAGCTTGTGGGGCATGATCGCTTCCGCTGGCGGCATGACTGCGGCCGCAGCCAAGCACCGGCGTGCGAACTGCCCGCCGAGGACTAGCCCCGACTGCACCCGCACGCCGGTCTCACGAATGCGGTTGGGTATCGAAGTCGTCTACGACTGGTCGAGGCGCTCGGCCAGTTCCGCGGTCTGCTCCGGCTTCACCTTGTACTTCGCTTCCAGCACGACCCCATGCTCGTCCACAGCGAAGTGGCTGCGGATGATGCCCTGCCTCTCCTGCCCGAACATGGTCTTTGGGCCCCAGGCGCCGTAAGCCTCCGCTACCGCATGGTCGGGGTCCGACAGCAGGATGAACGGGAGACGGTGGTCTTCGCGGAACTCCGCCAGGGCCTTGGGTGCATCGGGGCTGATCCCGATCACAGCGATGTCGTTCACCTTTATCCGCGGGTACAGGTCGCGGATGGAGCAGGCCTGGCGGGTGCAGCCCGACGTGCCTGCCTTCGGGTAGAAGTAGATGACCACCTTCTTGCCGATAAGGTCGGCGAGGCTCACTTGCTCGCCGCTATCCGAAGTCAACGTGAACTCGGGAGCTTTGTCACCTTTCTGCAACATCTGTACATCCTCCTTTGACGGCTACACAACGGCAACATTCTACCACAGCGATACGCTGGCGCGACCGCTGGGCGGTCCTATACTGGTCGCCAGAAGACGGTTTTCGTCGTACTATCGGACTTGTGGTGCGGATTCTAGAGTTGCGGCTGTTAGTCAAGGAGGTGACCGATGGACGCCCGGCACCGTGGGAGGGACGTATCCTTACCCGTTACGCTCATCCTGGTGGGATTGCTCGCCCTGTGGCTGAGAGGCCGGGAGGGCGACTGGACCCTCTGGCGTTTGCTGCTCCTCCTGATTCCCGTGTTCGTGCTCTCCGCCGGAGTGAACCTCGCGGCCGAGCATCGCCGTATGGCCGCTGCTGTGGCCGTCTCTGCGGCCGGCATCGCGCTGCTGGCGCAGGGGCTCGGTCTGGTGGACTGGTCTGCTTGGGGAGTGGTCGCCAAGGCTTGGCCGCTAGCCGTCGTGGCCCTAGGCCTGGACCTGGTCCTGGACCGCACTTCGTGGCCCCGGCTCCTTCTGGCTTCGCTGGCAGGAGTGGCCATCGTCGTGGGGGCGGTGCTTCTGCTCGGGGTGGAGAAACCCGCGGTGGCGTCTGCCTCCGCCCGTCACCTATCCCATGCCACCGGGGAGGCCAAGACGGCCACGATCACCCTCCGGCCCGCCCTGGGTTCCCTCGAGCTGACTGCGGCGACCGAGCCCGCTTCGCTGCTGGAGCTGGACGTCTCACCCGACCCGGGCGACAGCGTGGTGGAGAGCTTTGAGGTGGATGGCGACCGGGCGCTAGTGGAGGTACGGCTCTCAGACGGCGTGTCGCGGACCTGGCCCGGCCTGGTTGGTCGCATGCCTCGCTGGGAGGGGCGCCTGGCCACCGGCGTGGTGCTGAGTCTGCACGTCGACATTGGCGTCGGTTCCTGCAACCTGGACCTGACCGATGTGGAAGTGCACAACCTTGAGGTGAAGCTGGGGCTTGGGGAGTGCACCGTCCACCTGCCGCCGGTGCCGGACCTGCTGGCCAAGATTGACTCCGGCATCGGCCAGACCACTCTTGTGCTGCCGGAGGCGATGGAGGCACGGGTCCGGCTTGACACCGGGCTGGCCACCACCACCATCGACGACGACCTCAGCCGCGTTGAGGACGAGGTCTTCACGCCCGGCTACTCTCAGGCCACGTCGCGTGCGGAGATCCGGCTCGACCAGGGAATCGGCTCAGTGGTGATAAGCCGCAGATGAGAGGCGGCAGATCCAGCGGCGGCCATACGCGGCGTCGGCAACCCCGGTGGCTGGCATCGCTGCTGCTGAACGGGTTGCTGCTGTTGGCCGTCTTCGCTCCGAGTTGTGCCCCCAGGGTGGAGCCCGGATACGATGAGCGCGTTCGTCAGGCGGTCGGCGACCGCGCTTTCGAGCTGGTGCGCTATGAGATCACCGTCGCGGCCAAAGAGGTGCTGGGACGAGCGACGATTCGAGTGTCAGACGCCGCCGGCGCGGAGTCGCGCGGCCTCGTGCTGCGGTACCTTGAGACGGCTCACCTCCTATCCCGGACCCGCGATGAAGCGGAGGCACTGACGGCGGCAGGAGGCTCGCCCCAAGAGGTGGCGCGGCTGGAACGTCGAGTCACGGCCCTACGTGAGCGTCAGGCCGCGATCGCCCCCACGGTAGAGCGGATCATCGAGTCCCAGGTGGCGGCGGTGCTCGCCGACGAGGACCTTGGCTGGCTGGGCACGCCCCTGCCGCCGCCTGCGTTCGACTTCACCGAAACTCCCACCTACCTGGTGCTCTCGCCTCGCGATGAGATTCGCACCCGCCTGGGGATCTACCTGCAGCCCGGTCTCTCCATCCGCGAGCGAGAGGAGCTGGAGGCGACCCTGGAGGCAGAACTCGATAACACCAGCGCGCTGGTCGCCGGGACCGGTGGCTTCTCTACTTGGCCCGCCATGATGGTAGACACGGCCGGGCTCGAGTGGAGCTTGTCCACCGTCGCGCACGAGTGGGTGCATGTCTATCTGGCGCTGTTTCCGTTGGGACGTGCCTACCTGGACGACTCCAACATGACGGCCATCAACGAGACGGTAGCCACCTTGGTGGGCGACGAGGTGGGCGCCAGGGCGCTGCGTCGCTTCTACCCCGACCTGGTGACCGAAGCGGCTGCGCCCCACTCGGAGACGCCGCCGGATAGGGACGGTCAGCCGCCCGAGTTCGACTTCCGCGAGGAGATGCGCCGCACGCGTGCCCAGGTAGATGAGCTACTGGCCGCAGGGCGGGTGGAGGAGGCGGAGCAGTACATGGAGGCGCGGCGCCTGATCTTCGTGGAGAATGGGCACAACATCAGGCGTCTCAACCAAGCCTACTTCGCTTTCCATGGCTCCTACCGCACCGGGCCGGCCGCTCCCTCCGAAGATCCCATCCTGCCACGGTTGGAACGCCTTCGCGCCGAGTCGGGCAGCCTGGGGGAGTTCGTCGCCCAAGTGCGGGGTCTGTCCCGCTTCGAGGAGCTACTGGCGCTGGTGCCTGAGGCGTGACGGGCGCCGAGATACGCTTCGATCCCCTACTGGTGCCCGGCACGCTGCTGGAGCGATCCAATCGGTTCCTGGCGCGTGTAAGGCTGGGATCGGGGGCCGTCCCCGTTCACGTGCCCAGTTCTGGCCGCCTGCGCGAGTTGCTTGTCCCCGGCGCCGCAGTGCTCGTTCAGCCTGCACCCGACCAGGCGAAGCGGCGCACGGGGTTCACGCTGATCGGTGTGCGCCATCTCCGCCCACAGGGAGCCGTGTGGGTCTGCATCCACACGGGCATCGCCAACCGACTGGCGGGCTCGATGTTGCGCCTCGGCCTGTTGCCCGGTCTGGAGCGCTTCCCTACCGTGCGGCCGGAGGCCACGTGCGGCGACAGCCGGCTGGACTTCCGTTTGGAGGATGATCGAGGCCGCACCGGCTGGGTGGAAGTGAAGTGCGTAACCCTCGCGGTCGAGGAGCAAGCGCGCTTCCCGGACGCGCCCACCGTCCGCGGAGCCCGGCATCTGCGTCAGCTGGCCCGGCTGGCACGGGGCGGCCAGGAGGCTGCTGTGCTCTTCGTCGCCCAGCGAGACGACGTGCGGGCGTTCGCCCCCAACCGGGAGCAGGACCCCGACTTCGCCGACGCCCTCAAGGACGCGAGCGAGGCCGGTGTGGCGGTCCATGCTCTTGCCGCGGCCATGAGTCCGGCCGGTATCGAGGTGGTGCGCTCGTTGCCGGTGCGGCTCGATGCCTGACCGGTCAGGCGCGGAAGGCCCGCACCGTCTCCACGTAGGCGCGCATGTTCGCTTCTGGAGTGGCCCGCGGCACCATCTCCCCGGAGTTGATCAGGTGCCCGCCTTTGTGGCTAACGCTCTCCAGCAGGTTCGCCGTCGCCGAACGGACTTCGTCCTCGCTGCCGAGCTGCAGTACCTGAATGGGGTCGATGTTTCCCATGAGGCAGCTGGGGCCGCCTATCTCGGGGTCGGCCTTGGCGGCGGGTAGGTCGCCGTGCTCGCCCACGCTCACCGCGTCCACACCCAGCCGAGCCATGTGGCGCAGGAAGCGGGGATCATCCTCGCTGGCGTGATAGAACACGAGGAGGCCGATGTCCCGGTAGGCCGCGGCCACCTTCTGCGCCCAGGGGAAGGCATACTCCAGGTAGTGATCGAGCGAAAGCAGGTGCGATCCGGCATTGCAGTCCCCGAACCAGACGGCATGGGCTCCGGCGTCGAACTGCCGGCGGCCGAACTCAATCTGCACCTCGGCGAGGAAGTCCATGGAGTCCTTCAGAAAGTCAGGGTCGTCATAGGGAAGTATCATGCTCGGCGTGAGTCCGTAGAGCAGCCCCACCGAGGAGAAAGGCGCCGCCGTGCGGCCGACTACCAGCTTGTCGTCTCCGAAAGCCTCCCGTACTCGCGCGATGGCTTCCAGGTAGGCTGGGCCACGCCCCTCGTGGCGGAAGTCGGGCACGCGGAGCGAATCCAGTACGGCACGTGTGGGCGCTAGGTAATCGACCGTGGCCCGCAGCACATCACCGCTACCGACGGTTCCTACGCCCAGCATTTCGAACTCGATGCAGTCGTCCACTTGTAGCCAGGCCCAGTCATAGTCGAAGCGGCGAACGCTGTCGATCGCGACGCGAGACATCACCAGGGCGTCCTGGCAGTAGCGTTCGTACACTTCACCGGCCATGCGGACGTCAAACTCCTCGCTCAAAGCCAGGACCGGCATGCATTTCGGCACACCGCCGGCGACGGCCTTCGAGACCCACTGCAACGGCCCCATGCTCCACCCCCAAGATGACGGTTTCGATCACTACGGACTGCCGAACACAGTATAGCGGGGCTGCCGGCCGCGCAGTAGGCGGAAGCGCATGAACCTGGGCATGCTTTGCGCCGGAGGCTCCCGCAAGATATACTCTTTCGGTCTACACGTACTTATCAATGGGGAATCACATGACCAAGCGCACGTACCAACCCAAGGCGCGCCGTCGGTTGCGCCGGCACGGATTCCGTAGTCGTATGGCGACCCGCGCCGGCCGTTCGGTGCTCCAGGCCCGGCGAGCCAAGGGACGTCACCGCCTCGCCGTGAGCGGCTCGCGGAGCTCTGCCTAGGTGTGCAGCGCGCGCGACGCATAGCCAGCGCCGCCGACTTCGCCATCGTTCGTCAGCAGGGCAGGGCCTACCGAGACGCCGGCCTTGTCCTGCTGGTACGAGCGAATGGAGGCGATTGCACCCGGTTCGGCTTCGTTACCAGCAAGCGGCTTGGCGGAGCGGTGGTGCGCAATCGGCTGCGGCGCCTGATGCGGGAGGCGGCTCGCAACTCCGCCGCAGAGATGGAACCGGGCTTCGACGTGGTCGCTATCGCCACCAAGGCGGCGGTAGGACTAGGGTATCAGGAGATACGTGAGTCGTTCCGCTCTCTCTCCCGAAAAGCAGGCCTCATGGTTGACGCGAGTTAGTGCTCGCTTCCTGCTCTCGGTGATCAGCATCTATCGTCGTTACATCAGCCCGCTGAAAGCGCCCTCCTGCCGATTCTACCCAACCTGCTCTGCCTACGCCGAGGAGGCCATTCGGCGCTACGGACCCTGGCGAGGCGGTACGTTGGCCATCCGCAGAGTGGCTCGCTGCCACCCATGGCACCCCGGCGGGCATGATCCGGTTCCCTGAGTTCCGTCAGCCTAGACTGACCGCAAGAGGTATAGCAGTAACATGTGGCAGACCCTCGTAGTAGGGCCGCTCTCATCAGCCCTAACCTTCCTGGCCGAGACGATGGCGGGATGGGGCATCCCCTATTCGTGGGGCTTCGCCATCATCGTCTTCACCCTCTTCATCAAGCTCATCACTCTTCCCCTCGCCATACGGCAGATCGAGTCCACCAAGAGAATGCAGGAACTGCAGCCGAGGCTGCAGGCGCTGCAGAAGAAGTACGCCAGCAACAAAGAGAAGCTGTCGCAAGAGCAGATGGCCCTCTACAAGGAAGCCGGCGTCAACCCCATGGGGGGCTGCCTGCCCTCACTGATCCAGCTGCCGGTGTGGATTGGCCTCTATCAGGCGCTGATCAGCCTGGCCAATGCCGGCATTCTGGCCGGTGGCTTCTTCTGGCTTGGTGACCTCTCCTTCCCCAACACGTCGGTCGGCACCGGCTGGCTCTGGCCCGGCGGTGAGTACTGGCAGGGCTGGGGTCACTTGGCGGCCTACGTCGTACTCCCCGTGCTCACGGTGATAACACAGCTGGTGACGCAGAAGCTGATGTCGCCGCCGTCCACGGATCAGACGCAAGGGGCGATGAACAGCATGATGATGTTCATGCCCTTCATGTTTGGTTTCTTTGCCCTTACCTTCCCCTCCGGCCTGGCGCTGTACTGGGTGACAAACAACTTGTTCACCATGGCCCAGCAGTACCTGCTGGGAGGGAGGAGCAAACCCGTATTGGTTGGCGCCACAGCGGCTGCCGAGGAGTCATCGTCCGCGGATGAGGGACCGGGCGACGATGACAGGCAGACGCCGACTCGGGTGCCACGTCAGACACCCAAGAAGAGAGCGCGAAATGCCAGGAAGCGAAGAAGGAATTGAGGTTGCCGGCCGCACACTAGACGAGGCCGTCGAGAAGGGCCTCGAGCAACTCAACCTACGCCGCGATCAGGTGGACATTCAGATCCTCGCGGACGGAGCGCGCACCCTGCTCGGCTTCCGTCCCGGGCAAGCGCGGGTGCGGCTCACCCCCAAGCGGGCCCAGCGGAGACCGCCGGAGCCCAGGCGCGCCGCCCCGGCACCGCAGCAGCAGGCTCCGCCGGCTGAGGCAGCTGAGACGGATGTAGTGGCGCCGGCGGCCGCTGCGGCGCCGGTGGAGGGCGAGGTAGCGCCGCCACTGACGCCCGAGGATGAGGCCGACGTCGCCTCTCGCCTGCTTCAGGAGATGGTGCGGCGGATGGGCATCCGGGCCCGCGTCGAGGTCGAGCTACCGCACGACGACGAGCCGCTGCGTCTGAACATCACCGGCAAGAACCTGGGGATGCTCATTGGGCGCCGGGGCGAGACACTAGCTGCACTGCAGTTCCTCACCCGGATGACGGCCAGCCACCAGCTCCATCGCTGGATGAACCTGGTGGTAGACGTGGACGACTACCGCAAGAAGCGCGAGGAGTCGCTCAAGCGGCTCGCGGTTCGTATGGCGGAGACGGCGGTGGAGACCGGGCGCATCCAGGAGTTGGAGCCGATGCCTCCGGCCGAGAGGCGCATCGTCCACATAGCGCTGCGGGACTTCGACGGAGTCCGTACCGAGAGCAAGGGCGAGGACGAGGACCGTCGCGTCACCATCCAGCCCGTAAGTAGCTGAGCCCCTTGGCACCGCTGGTCTACTTGGTCGTCGGCCACGTCACACAAGACTTGGTCGACGGGCAGCTCGTGCTGGGCGGCACGGCCACCTACTCCGCCGTCACAGCCGCTCGACTGGGCCTGAAGGTGCGCGTACTGACCGCCGCCGGGGTCACCGCTCAGCCTGCACTGGAGGAGCTGGCTCGCGATGCCGAAGTGTCGGTAGTCGAGTCAGCCGAGACTACGGTGTTCAAGAACACCTACAGCGACGACCGCCGCGTGCAGTACCTGCTTTCGGCTGGTTCGGACCTCACTCCTTCAGCATTGCCGGGCGGCTGGAAGCGGTCTGACATCGCCCACCTGGGACCAGTTGCCAACGAGGTGGACCAGTCCTTCGTGGGCGCCTTCGCCCGCAGGACGTCCCTGGGTATCACACCGCAGGGTTGGCTGCGCAGCTGGGATAGCGATGGTCGGGTTCGACCGGAGCCTTGGATGCCCGATCCCGAGTGGCTGCGGCGCGCCGGCGCCATCGTTCTCAGCCAAGAGGACGTGGGAGAGCGGCTCGACCTGATCGACTACTACGCGCGTTACTGCCCGGTCACTGTGGTGACAAGGGGCTATCGCGGGTGTACCCTATACAGCGGGGGTGAGGTGCACCACCTGGGTACGCGCCCGGCCCGCGAGGTGGATCCCACCGGGGCGGGAGACGTGTTTGCGGCCGCCTTTTTCATCCGGTTGCACGAGACCGGCGATGCGGTAGAGGCCGCTCGCTTCGCAAACGTCGCCGGCTCGATGGCCGTCGAAGGACCCGGCACCACCACCATACCGGCGCGCCGGCAAGTAGCCGATTGGCTGGAGAATCACCGTCTCTGAGATGCCTGCGGGAAGAATCCTGGCCGTAGCCAACCAGAAGGGCGGCGTGGGCAAGACTACCACTGCCGTCAATGTGGCGGCGGCCCTAGCCCGTAGCGGCTACTCCGTCCTCGTGGTCGACTTCGATCCACAAGCCAACGCCACCAGCAGCCTCGGCCTGGATCCCCGCGTCCTGCCGGGGAACGTCTATCATCTCCTCTCTGGCGAGGTCCAGCCCAGCGACATAGTGCAGGAGACGTCTACGCCCGGGCTCTACCTCATTCCCGCCGGTCCGGACCTGGCCGGCGCGGAAGTTGAACTGGTGTCAATGGGCGGGCGGGAGTCGATTCTGCGCGACGCGCTGGCGGGAGTAGAACAGCAGTACGACGTGACCTTCGTGGACTGCCCGCCCAGCCTGAGCTTGCTGACCGTCAACGCTTTGGTCGCGGCGCGTAATGGCGTGCTCGTCCCGGTGCAGACGGAGTACCTGCCCCTTGAGGGGCTCTCGCGGCTAATGGAGACCCTGGAGGTGGTGCGGCTACGGTTCAACCGCATGTTGCGGGTGGTCGGCATCCTCATGACGATGTACGATGCCCGGACTAACCTCTCGGCGGAGGTGGTGCAGGAGGTCAGGGCTCACTTCCCCGGGCTGGTGTTCCAGGAGGCGATACCGCGATCGGTGCGCTTGAGCGAAGCACCGAGCCGAGGAGTCAGTATCTTTGGACACGCGCCTACGTCGGCCGGTGCCCTTTCCTACGCCCTGGTGGCCGAGGAACTGGTGTACCGCCTCGGCATCCCGGCGCGGCGGGAGGCACGGCATGGCTGAAAGCAAACGAGGACTAGGACGGGGACTGGCGGCCCTCCTGCCGGGAGCCGACGAGGAAGGGATCCAGGAAGTCGCTATTGCGGCCATCTCACCCGCACCCCACCAACCGCGCCGCAGCTTCGACGATGCTTCCCTGGCCGAGTTGGCTGCTTCCATCCGGGAACACGGCGTCCTGCAGCCCATACTCGTCACTGCCCAGGAAGGGTCGCCGCTGGGCGAGGCCCGCTTCACCCTGGTGGCGGGCGAGCGACGGTGGCGGGCGGCCGCACTTGCGGGCCTGACGACGATCCCGGCCATCGTGCGCGAACTGGGGGAGCGGGAGTCACTCGAAGTGGCCCTGGTGGAGAACCTTCAGCGTGAGGACCTCAACCCAGTTGAGGAAGCGCGCGCCTACCAGGAACTCCAGGAGATGTTCGGGCTCACCCAGGACCGCCTAGCTGAGAGGGTGGGCAAGAGCCGCTCCGCGGTGGCCAACTCCCTCCGCCTGCTGCGGCTGCCGGAAGAGGTGATACTGCTCCTGGAGGAGAACCGACTCTCTGAGGGGCACGGCCGCGCCTTGCTTGGTCTACCCGACTCGGCGGATGTGGCGCAAGTAGCGATGCAGGTGATCGAGAACGGTCTCTCAGTGCGGGAGACTGAGGCCCTCGTGCGCGCCGCTCAGGCGCATGTCGCCGCCGATACCGAGGAGATCGCCGAACCAGGCCTGAAGCGGGTCCCGCCGGCAGACGAGCCCATGAACCAAGCCCTCGCCGAGGCTCTTCGCCGCCGCTTGGGCACGAAAGTGGACTTGGTCCGGGGCCGGCGTGGTGGGCGCATAGTGATTCACTTCTACTCCGATGAGGAACTGGACTCGATCTTCCAAGCCATCGGGGCAGAACTCTAGATCACGCCTAGGCTTACGCGTCCGGAAAGCGCCTTCCGGCCACGCGCATGTCGCCCTCTCGGCGTGTGATCCCCTGGCTGTCCAGTTCGGCAAGGAGGGCCAGTGTGGCCCGGCGATTGCTGTGTAGCGCGTCGCGGACCTGGGCTACCGTGACACCGGGCTGAGATCGCAGTAGGCCGACAACGGTTGCCAACGCCTGCGCGTAGACGCCCCCCTCCATCAAGACGTCATCGGGAAGGCGCCGGATCTGCCCCTCGGCCACCAGCGCCGCAAGCAGGTCGTCCTGCCCGGCTCCCACCAACTCCGCCCCCGTGATACCGTTGGCCGCCTCCTGGCGCAGCTGCGCCAGCCAGCCGTCCGCCAATTGGCGGTCCTGCCCCGACACCTGAGCGCGCCACTCCGGCAGCCGCACACGATCGGACTCGGACGCCAGCACTCCATCAGCCTGCCAGCGCTCGAGGGCGGCGGCGTAGGCAAGCTGCCGCAGACGAAGGTGTCGACGCAGCTCCTCGCGTGGCATTCCGGGCCGCAGTGGATGGCGGGCGTGGTACTGCTCCACGACGCCCTTTGCCCGCTTGCCAAGCTCGGTCCAGCCACCAACGTCCGTCACCACGGTGGATTCCGCAGAGCCGGCCTCCGTGAGGACGATCACGGTTCCCGTCGTCTGGCCCTCGGCGACCAACTCAGCCGCTTGGGCGTCCGTTATGTCGAGCTGCATCGCCAGGGCGCGCACGCTCTGGGGGCCGGACCGCTCCAACCGCAGGGCGACCACTTCCAGCGGGCTAGCGCTCTGCAGGGCCTCCAGCCAGTTCAGAGCGTCGTGGTCGCGCCGTCGTCGCCGGCGGTTCGGGTGGGCATCAACTACGATACCCCCTCCGATCGTCGTCGAGGGAGACAGCATGCGGATGATGAAGCGGTCCCCGTGTGTTATGGGGACCGGCTGCGACGAGATGATCTGAGCCCACTGCGTCTGGCCCGGCTCCAGCGCGTCCCCCTCCAGGAGACGCACCCGCACCACCCCGTCGTAGGTGGCGGCGAAGAGGTGCACTTCCTCCACGTGGTAGAGAGGACGGGTGGCGGACGCGAGGAGGCGGAGTCGGACATCGAAGGCGGCGGATCCGTGCAACCAATCACCGACGGTGAGCGCTTCGCCGCGCTGCACCTCGTCTCGCTGCACACCAACGAGGTTCGCGGCCGCGCGCGTTCCTGGTGCCGCCATGGGGACGTCCTGACCATGAGTCTGCAGGCTGCGCACTCGCGCCCGTACCCCCGAAGGTACGACCGTGACCTGGTCCCCCACACTCAGCGGCCCGCCGGTGAGCGTGCCGGTGACCACAGTGCCGTGCCCGCGAAGCGAGAACACGCGATCGATGGGCAGCCGCGGCCTGCCTAGGTCGGGCGCAGGCGGGACGGTGCTCAGCAGTTCGTCAAGCGCGGTCGTCAGCTCCAGCAGGCCCTCCCTGGAAACGGCGCTGAACCGCACCAAGGGTAGGGCTTCCAGCGTGGTGCCGGCAACGCCCTGGCGCACGTCCTCCTCGACCAGCATCAGCCATTCCTCGTCCTCCACCAGATCCACCTTGGTGAGGACAATCAGCCCGGCCCGGATCCCCTGCAGGTCGAGAATGGCGATGTGTTCGCGGGTCTGGGGCATGAGCCCCTCGTCCGCCGCCACCACCAGAAGGACGGCATCAATGCCGCCCAGTCCGGCGAGCATGTTGTGGATGAAGTCTCGGTGGCCGGGGACGTCGACCACGCCGACGGTCAGGCCACTGGGCAGGGGCAAGTAGCCGAACCCCAGATCGATGGTCATCTGGCGTTCCTGCTCCTCGCGCAGCCGATCAGGATCCACCCCCGTCAGGGCTCGGACGAGCGAGGACTTCCCGTGGTCCACGTGCCCGGCCGTGGCGATGACCCGATGCTGGGGGGTGCCGCTCACTGCCGGCTAGCCCTCTCTCTGCCGGCTGACGAGGACGAATCGTTCTTGCGCTGCCTCGAGGTAGGCCTCCGCCTCGGACTCAACGGTGCGCCAGACGCGCTCGATCTCCGGATGGATAGCGTCCACCGTAGCCGCTAGGCTAGATATGCGCTCCGAGACTTCGTCGAGACGATTCTGGAGGTCGGCAATCGAGCGGGAGGACTCCATGTCGTGCCGCGCCCACCGCTTGTTGTTCTCCTCCTGCCACTCCTCCAACTCGCGACGCTGCCGCTCCTCGGCGACACGTTGCGCCTCGGCGATCTGGGAAGCATCACGCGTCAGCCTCTCGTCCAGGTTGGCCAGGTTCTCGAGCGACCGGCGCGTATCGTCGTGGCTCTCTCGGAAGGCGCGCATCTCGCGCGAATAGCGCTCCATGGTCTGCTCAAACTGCTGCACTCGCTCGCCCCATTCGGTGAGCTGCCGCGTGGCCTCGGCGTGGTCGCGCAGGTAGCGCTCGGTGAACTCAGTGTGCTTCTCGCTGAGCTGAGGGATGGTCCCGCGTACCTCCTCCAGATCGGCGGCATCGCGCCGGATCTGCTCCTCGAGGTACTCGAAGCGGCTGGGGTACGGCTCGATCCGCTTGAAGACCTCGGAGGACTCCTGCTGCAGCTGAGCGATCCGCTTCGCGTCCTGGATCCGCTGCTCCTCCAAGTAGGCGGCGCGCATCGGCCAGTCTCCGAGGGCCTTGGAGATCTCGACCGTCTTCTCCCGCAGGGCCACGATCTCCTGCGAAAGCCGTCGGTCCTCCGCCTGACGCGCCTCCAGACGATCCTGCATCTCCGGCAGGACGTCAATACGCTTGCGAAGCTCGGCTAGGGCTCGACTCTGGGCCTCCACATCGGCGATGCGGAGGCGCGATGCCTCGCGATCGCCGCGTCGACGCTCCTCCTCCAGTGCCTCGACCATGGTGGTCAACTCGCGCTTGACGTTCTCGGCCTGCCGGCCGTATTCGGGGACGCGCGCTTGCTGCGCTGACAGGCTCGTCAGCCTACCCTCCAGGTCCTGCATCTTCCGCGCCTGTTCGCCGATCTCGGTGGCCTGGCCCTCGAGTCGCTGCTGCAGGCGGGCAATCTCGGCGCGATCCCGTCGATGCTCCTCGTCGAGCCATGAGAGCAGGTGCAGTGCCTGCGCCAGGTCGGACGGCTGGTTCGGTCGTTCTGCGCTCAAGGATTCAGCTCCTCTATTTCGCCGGTAACGAGCTGCACCACTCGCTCCGCGATGTTGGTGGCCCGGTCGGCCGAACGCTCAAGATTGTGCGAGACCCACATCAAGTGCGTGGCTCTCTCGATCGTTTTTGGATCGTCGAGCATGTAGGTGAGCAGCTCGCGATAGACCTGGTCGGTGAGAGCGTCCACCTCGTCATCGCCCTCGGCGACCGACCGCGCCAGTGTGGCGTCGCGCTCCATGAACGCCCGGATGGAGTCGGTAACCATGCCGCGAGCGACCACTGCCATGCGCGGTATGTCGATCAGGGGCTTGAGGACGGGCTCGGGGATCAGGCGCAGGGCGATCTTGCCGATGCCCTCGGCGTAGTCGCCGATTCGCTCCAGCTCCACCACTATGTTCAGGATGGCCACTATGACACGCAGGTCCCGCGCCATCGGCTGTTGAGTGGCCAGCAGGACGATGCATCGCTCCTCGATGTCATGCTGAGCCTGGTTGGTAAGCAGGTCGTCGGCAATGACCCGGTGGGCCTCCTCGGGATCTCGCTCCACCAAGGCGTGGATTGAGCGATCCAGCGCTACGTCCACTGAGCCACCCATACGCACGATGGCCTCCTGGAGAGAGTTGAGCTGGTGGTCGAAGGTGTCGCGAGGCATGGCAGTCAACCTCCTGGCGAGCGCAGCGTACGCGGCTGCGGGCCCGTGTGTGCGGTCAGTGATTATAGCATTGCCCCCCGCCCAGTACCAAGAGCCTGCCGGCGTGTCCGTACCCAGGCAGCCAAATGGAAAGGGGCGGGATTGCTCCCGCCCCACTGTGAGTGATTACTGGTGCGCTCCGAGGAGCACGCGGTGCTAGGCAGCCCTAGTCTTCGGCTCCAGCGGAGGCAAAGGCTCTTCCTGCTTGCTGCGCCAGATGGCCCACCCGGTGGCCGCGAAGCAGGCTACTCCCGCCACCACTGCTACGATCGATCCGCCGCCACCGTAGCGCACGATGACCGGCAGGACCAAGAGGGACACCATGTTGACGACCTTGATCATCGGGTTGAGGGCCGGGCCGGCAGTGTCCTTCAGAGGATCACCAACCGTGTCCCCGACGACGGACGCTTCGTGCTCGGGCGTACCCTTGCCACCGAAGAGGCCGTCTTCGATGATCTTCTTGGCGTTATCCCAGGCGCCGCCGGTGTTCGAGAGGAACACGGCCATGAGCTGCCCGGTGACGATGATGCCGGCGTTGAAGCCGCCCAGAGCCCACTCACCCATCAGGAACCCGATTCCCACCGGGACGAAGATGGCGATGATAGCAAGGCTGAGCAGTTCACGCTGCGCGGCTGTTGTCACGATATCCACGACCTTGGCGTAGTCAGGCTTGGTGGTGCCTTCCATGACGCCAGGGACGTGGAACTGACGCCGGACTTCGTTCACGACCAGGCCGGCAGCGCGGCCGACGGCCAGGATCGACAGGGAGCTGAACAGGAAGGGAATCGCCCCACCGAGCAGCACGCCAACGAACACGCGCGGATCAGCCAGGTCGATTACCTTGACTACCTGGTCGAGGGCCAACTGGCCGGCGGCGACCATTTCCTGCTGAATGACTAGTGTGTCGGTGATGAAGCTACCGAACAGGGAGACGGCGGCCAGCACAGCGGAGGCGATGGCGATACCCTTGGTGATGGCCTTGGTGGTGTTTCCAACCGCGTCCAGATCGGTCATGATCTGGCGCGCCCGCGGATCGAGGTCGGCCATCTCAGTGATGCCCTGAGCGTTGTCGGAGATCGGGCCGAACACGTCCATGGAGACGTTGTTGCCGGTGTGGGTGAGCATGCCGATGCCGGCCATGGCCACGCCGTACAGGATGAACGTCGGGTTAGGGTCGCTGCCGTAGATAACGATCGAAGCGAGAATGGTGAGGGCGATGATCAGCAGAGCCCAGACGGAGCTCTCCAGGCCCACGGCAAGGCCGCGCAGGAGAAGCGTGGCAGCGCCGGTCTCAGCCGACTGTGCGATCCGCCGAACCGGGTCGCGGTCGGGGTGGGTGAAGTAGCTGGTGTACTTGTTGAAGCCGATGGCGAGCAGGATGCCGGCCGCCGTGCTCCAGAACACGCGCATGTCGCCCACGTAGAAGTAGGCCAAGATGCCGAAGCTGACGGTGGAGAAGGCGGAGGACAGGTCGTAGCTGAGGTCCATCGCCTTGAAGGCGTCCTCACCGACCTTCCACCAGGAAACGGCATAGGTACCGATGATGGAGCTGACGACGCCGATACCGCGGACTAGCAGAGGGAAGACGATCCACCTGAGCTCAATCGGCGCCCCAGCGGGCGTGAGCGCGAGACCCAGGATCATGGCGGAGACCATGGTCACTTCGTAGGACTCGAAGATGTCCGCGGCCATTCCGGCGCAGTCACCCACGTTGTCGCCCACCAGGTCGGCGATCACGGCGGCGTTGCGCGGGTCGTCCTCAGGGAGGCCCTGCTCGACCTTGCCCACCAAGTCCGCACCGACATCGGCCGCCTTGGTGTAGATGCCGCCGCCCACGCGCATGAAGAGCGCCAAGAGCGTGCCGCCGAAGCCGAAGCCCAGCAACACTTCCGGGGCGTTGGAACCGTAGAGGATGAAGATCAGGGTGCCGCCCAAGAGGCCGAGGCCGTCGGTGAGCATGCCCGTCACGGTGCCGGCGCGGTAGGCGATGCGGAGGGCATCGTGGAAGCTAGTACGCGCCGCCGAAGCTACGCGGACGTTGCCCTGCACGGCCATGTTCATGCCCAGGTAGCCCACGGTGGCGGAGAACAGCGATCCCATTAGGAAGGCTGCCGCACGGCCGAGGGAGACCGCCAACTCGCGGTTGGCCAGCGCCGCCGTGAGGTACAGGGCGACGGTGAGGAAGACGATGAGCGAAAGGATGGCCTTGAACTGACGACGGAGGTAGGCGTTCGCCCCCTCGCTGATGGCGTCGGAGATCTCCTGCATCCGAGCCGTGCCCTTGTCCCAGGCGAAGACTTGGCGGGCCAGGAAGGCGGCATACACCAGTGCTGCTAGAGCTACGGCTATTACGCCATAGAGCCCATTCATCTCGAAGGCTGTTGCTCCTACTACTCCGTGCATGGTCCCATGCCCTCCTCAGCTCCGAATCAGTCTATTGGCCCCAACGAGAGTCAGACACTCGGTCCGCCGATGGACCCGGTATACGCTCGTTAGCGTCCCCACTGCACACAAAAAAGGTGAGGGAGGAAAGCGCCTCACCCCCTCATGGTTCCGGCCGTCCCCCCGAAGGCGACACAACACCCTCCTCGTGCCAGAGCCGGCAACCGGGCGCATTATAGCACAGCCCGAATGACTGTCAAACCGGTTTGCGCCGCACACCCTGGGCTCCGCGCGGACAGGTGCGGCCTTGTCGCGCCGGTCCGACGCGTTGCCACCATGCGCGGGCGCTACCTATAATGGCGCCGCATCTTAGCTCACACGGAGAAGCCCATGTCGGAGATAACCGCTACGCTACGCGCCCTGGTGCGCCTCTCGAGGAAGCTGGGTCGACCGCGAAGGGGTTACGTCATTCTCGGCGAGGGTAACACCGCCGCACTGGAGGACGAATCCAGCTTCTGGGTGAAGGCGAGTGGCGCCTCTCTGAACCGCATCGGTCCGGAGGGGTTTGTCCGCGTGGCCTTCGATCCGCTGTTCCGGGCTCTCGACATGCCCCCGACCGATGACGCGGCCGCTCAGGGGCTGCAGGACGCCAAGGTGGACCCGGAGGACCCTCGACCGAGTGTGGAAACCTATCTGCACGCCATAGCGCTCCACGACGCGGGCGCCCGCTACGTGGGTCACACCCATCCCGTCACCGTGAACCGCGTGCTCTGCAGCCGTAGGGCCGAGGAGGCCGTCTCCGGCCGCCTTTTCCCCGATGAGATCGTCAGCTGTGGGCCCGCCTCGCTCTACATGCCCTACTGCGACCCGGGCCTGACCTTGGCGCACGAGTTCCGGGCGGCCCTACGCCGGTACGCCGAGCGGCAGGGTGCTTCCCCGCGCGTGATCCTCATCCAGAATCACGGCCTGATCGTCCTCGGCGAGTCCCCCCAGGAAGTCCTCGCCACCACGGCCATGACCTGCAAGGCCTTCGACGTCCTGTGGGGCACGTACGCGCTTGGCGGGCCGAACTTCTTCTCCGACGAGCAGATCGCCCGCATCGGCGGCCGACCGGATGAACGTTATCGCCGCGAGTTGATCGACCGTGCTGCGGCCACCCACTCGCAGCAATGAGCGACTGAGGAGTACTGCATGGCACATGGAGTCATACTCGACATCGGGATCAACGGTGCCTTCCTGACCCGCAGGTGGGAGGAACCGGAGAACTGGATGCGCGTGACCGCGGAGCTGGGCTACCCCTATCACGAGTTCTGCTCCGATGTACTCGATCCGTTCTTCTCTGGCGACAGCGTCTATCAGCAGGAGACCGCGGCCGCTGTGGCCGAGGCAGCGAAGCGCCACGGTGTCTGCATCTGGGACATCTACACCGGTGTCGCCACGCACCGTTTCCATGGCCTGTCCCACCGGCATCCGGCCGTGCGGGAACGCATGGCGCAGTGGATCCGCGAGACTATGGCACTAGCCCGGGCCATGGGCGCAGAGCGGATCGGCGGTCACTGGGACGCTATCTCGGTGGAGGAACTGGAGGACGACGCCGGCGCCGACGCCGTGGAACGCCGCACCATCGAGCAGTTCCGCTCCCTGGCGGAGGAAGCGAAGCCTCTCGGCATCACCGCCATCTACAACGAGCAGATGTACATACCATCCGAGCGCCCGTGGACCATCGCCGGCGCCAAGCGCTTCTTGGAGGCCGCCAACCGTGGCCGTAGGGGTGTTCCGATCTACCTCACCGTGGACGTGGGTCACCAGGCGGGCATGCACTATGGGTTGACCGGCGAGGACCTGGACTACCGCGCCTGGTTGCGCGAGTTGGCCCCGTTCTGCGAGGTGGTGCACCTACAGCAGACCACCCCCGATGGAAGCCACCACTGGCCTTTCACGGAGGAGTACAACCAACGCGGGCACATCCGCATGGACGAGGTGCTCCAGGCGATCAGCGACGGGTTCGCGCGGGCGAGCGAGAGCCCACTGGCCGCCGCGCTGCCCCCCGTGCGGAAGCAGATTCTGGTGGCCGAGATCATTCCGGGAAGCACCAAACACGAGGCTCCGCTCCTTCGGGAACTGGAGGCATCGGCGGCCTTCCTCCGTCGCTACATACCCGAGGGCGGCCTTCGGATCTAGCGGGACGGGAGAGTGCCAGATGAGTCTGCTTGGGCTGGATATCGGTACGACCGGCTGCAAGGCCATCGTCTTCAGCGAGGAGTTGGAGTTACTGGGGTCCGCGTACCGCGAGTACCCCCTGGTCCACCCTCGGCCGGGGTGGTCGGAGCTAGACCCGGCGTCCGTGTGGGAGAAGGTGGAAGCCGCCATCATCGAGGCGGTGGCTAAGGCGGGGGATGCCGATCCCGTGCGCGCAGTCGCTACCTCGGTGCAGGGCGAGGCTGCCTGTCCGGTGGACGGGGACGGCCGCCCCCTGGGCAATAGCATTGTGACCTTCGACCCCAGGACGGAGCCCCAGGCAGCCCAGTTGGCGCAGCGGGTGACGCCGGAGGAGCTCTACCTGCTTTCGGGGCAGCCTCTGCATCCTATGGGCACCGTGAACAAGGTCGCCTGGTGGAAACAGGCTCGGCCCGACATCTACTCAGCGACGGCCAAGTTCCTCTGCTTTGGCGACTTCGCCCTCTCCCAGCTGGGAGTCGAGCCGGTGATGGACCGCTCCATCGCCGCGCGAACCATGGCTTACGATCTCGTTCGCGATCGTTGGTCAGCCAAGGTGCTGGACGTGTTCGGCATCGACGAGTCGATCCTTCCGCGGGTAGCTCCCAGCGGCACGGCGGTGGGTACCATACCAGACGACATCGCCGAGCGACTGGGCCTGCCCGCCGGCGTGGTGGCCGTTACCGGTGCGCATGACCAACCGTGCGGGGCGCTGGGAGCCGGCGCCACCTCCCCCGGGCGCGCCATGTACGCCATCGGTACCGTGGAGTGCGTCACGCCCTGCCTGCCCGGCTTCGTCCCCGGGCTGGGCGAGCGTGGTTTCCCCTGCTACCCGCATGCTGCCCCGGGTCGCTTCGTGACCCTCGGCTACAACTTCGGGGGCGGTTCGGTGCTCCGCTGGTACCGGGACCAGTTCGGCCTGGCGGAGATGGAGGAGGCACGTGCCACCGGCGCCGAGGTGTACGACCTGCTCCTGCGGGACGTGGATGCCTCTGTCGGCAGCCTACTGCTCCTGCCGCATTTCGCCGGCACCGGCACGCCCTGGCTCGACGTCGCGTCCAAGGGTGCGATCGTGGGCCTGACGCTGGAGACCACTCGCGCCGATGTTGCCAAGGCGATCCTCGAGGGCACCACTTACGAGATCGCCGTGAACGTCGCTGAGATGCGTGCCGCCGGAGTTGAGATCAGCGAGCTCAGAGCCATCGGCGGAGGATCGCGCTCGGACGTATGGCTGCAGATCAAGTCCGACGTCCTGGGAACGCCCTTGGCCCGCTTGGCGGTACCCGAGGCGGCAACTCTAGGCGCGGCTCTCTTGGCGGGCGCAGGAGCCGGCCGGTTCGAAGACGTGGCTGCCGTGGCGGAGGAAGTGGCCCGGCCGCAACGCGTCTTCGAGCCCGACCCCGAGCGCCATGAACGTCACAGCGAGCGCCTTCAGCTCTACCGCAACCTGTATCCAGTACTGCGTGACACCCTGCACGCCCTCTAGGTGCGTGAGAAGTAGGTTCGGGGCGGATCGCCCCGAGGCGACCCCCGCGGTCGCCTATCAGAATGCCATCAAGGAGCCGCTATGAGCGACCAATTGCAGCGCTTCCGCAACGTGCGCCATCCCCTACCCGAGTTGATGTGGACCTGGCACCTCACCGGCGTCGGGCTGGAGAACTTGGGCACCGACCGCAAGGCCGTGCAGGTGCCTCTGCCCTCGATGGGGCCGGACGAACTCCTGCTCCGGGTGGATGCCGTCGGCCTGTGCTTCTCCGACACTAAGGTCATCGCGCAGGGACCGAACCACCCCCGTCTCCTCGGGCGCGACATGGTGGCCGATCCGGTCGTCCTCGGGCACGAGGCGGCGATGACTGTAGTGGGCGTGGGCAGCCGCCTCAGCGGGCGCTTCCATGTGGGCGAGCGCTACATCATTCAGGCAGACATCATCTACAAGGGCAAGGGGATCGCCTTCGGCTACGCCCTTCAGGGCGCTATGCGCCAGTACGTCGTTGTCGGTCCAGAAGTCATCGACGGCGACGAGGGCTGCTACCTTCTCCCTGTGGACTGGGACTCCGGCTACGCGGCGGCAGCCCTGAGCGAACCTTGGGCCTGCGTCGAGCACTCCTACGCCCTGGACTACCGCAGTTCGGTCCAGCCCGACGGAACCCTGCTCGTCTCCGGCGGGCGCGACGGGGTAGCCTACGACTTCAAGAGCCTGGCTGAAGGTGCTACTCCCTCCCGTGTCATTCTGGCGGGGGTGCCGGAGTCTGTCCAGGCGGCCGTGTTCGCGGCCTTCCCATCGATCCCGGTGACGCTGGTGGACTCGAGCCTCACGGCCGAATCGGTAGAAGCTATGGTCGCGGAGATCACCGGCGGCTCCGGCTTCAGCGACGTCGTACTCCTAGACGAGCCGGGGGCAGCCGCCGGAGCGGCGATGAGGGCCCTGGCCCGTCACGGCGCGCTGGTGATCGTCCAGACGGAAGCGGCGGAGTCCCAGGCCGACATTGATGTAGGCCGGGTGCACTACGAGAACTGGGAGATCCTCGGCACTAACTCGGCTGACGTGTCCGCCGCCTACGTCGGTGGCGTGCGCACCGAGTTGCGCCCGGGTGGCGCGGCGCTCTTCATCGGCGCCGGTGGGCCCATGGGTCGGATGCATGTCCAGCGTGCCTTGCAGGCGGCCAACGGCCCAGCACTGGTGGTGGCCAGCGACACGAGCGACGAACGACTGGAGAGTCTGCGCAGCACTTTCGGTCCGGACGCCGACAAGCGAGCCGTGCGGCTGGTCTGCGTCAACCCCACAGCCACCAGCGGCGAGGAGTACGACCGCCGTCTGCGCGAACTGGCCCCGCAGGGATTCGACGACGTGGTGCTGTTGGCGCCGGTGGCCAAGCTCATCACCGGTGCCCTACCCCACCTGGCTCAGGGCGGCACGCTCAACATCTTTGCCGGCCTGGCCCGGGGATCGATGGCGCAAGTGGACGTGGCTCTCTTCGCGGGCCGGGGCATCCGCTTCACCGGCTCCAGCGGGTCTTTCATCGCCGACCTGCAGCAGGTTCTCAACAAGGCGCAGCAGGGCGACCTGGCGCCGGAGCACTCGGTGGCCGCCATCGGCGGCATTCACGCCGGCTGGGACGGCATGGACGGCGTGGTGAACGCACGCTTCCCTGGCAAGATCGTTCTCTATCCGCAGATTGAGGATCTGCCCCTCACAGCCCTCAGCGACCTGGGCCAGGTCCTGCCGGACGTTGCCGCCAAGCTTGACCCCCAGGGGCGCTGGACTAATGCGGCTGAGGTGGAGCTGCTGCGGTCCAAGCTCTCGCTCCCCAAGGGGCAAACGGCCGAATGGCGGCGCCTAGTGGGGCAGACGGCCCTCGTCACGGGAGCCGCCCAGGGTCTGGGGGAGGCCATCGCCCGCCGCCTGGCTCGGGAGGGCGCTGATGTGGTCCTGGGCGATCTGAACGTCGGTAAGGCGGAAGAGGTGGCGGCCTCGATCCGGGGCCAGTACGGCACCCGGGCGGTGGCTGTGGCCATGAACGTTACCGACGAGGAAAGCGTGGGCGCGGCGGTGGACCGGGCCGTCAGCGAACTGGGAAGGCTCGACATCCTGGTATCGAATGCCGGCATCTTGCAGGCGCATGACATCAGCGAGTTCCCCGTGGACGCTTGGCGCCGGGTGATCGACGTCAATCTGACCGGCTACCTCATCTGCGCCAAGCAGGCGGCTCGGGTGATGAAGGAGCAGGGTTCCGGCGCCATCATCCAGATCAACAGCAAGTCGGGGAAGAAGGGCTCCTTCCGCAACTCCGCCTACGCCGCCAGCAAGTTCGGCGGCCTGGGCCTGACCCAGAGCATCGCCCTCGACTTGGCGCCCCACAATGTCCGCGTCAACTCCATCTGTCCCGGGAATCTGCTGGACTCGCCTCTGTGGGTCGACAGCCTCTACGAGCAGTACGCCCGCAAGTGGGGCATCACGGTCGAAGAGGTGCGGGAGAAGTACCGCTCACAGGTACCTCTGGGCCGCGGATGCACCTACGAAGACGTCACCAACGTGCTGGTGTTCTTGGCCAGTCCCCAGGCCTCCTACATGACCGGTCAGGCCATCAACGTCACCGGCGGGCAGGAGATGCGCTAGTCTCTAGTCATCTCCGGACAACGCAGGAACAGCGGGGGGAGGGCTCCAGCCCTCCCCCCGTGTTGGTTCATCTCGAGTCTGGTCTCGTCACCGAAGGTAGAGGGGATTGCTCCAGGCCTTGCGCCCCTGGGAGTCAGTGACCTCAAGACGGACGTAGGTCGCTTCCTCGGGCACCGTGTACTCCCCTTCGGTGATGACAGCGCCACCCTCAGGGTAGAGGCAACTGCCCCGGTGAGCGTCGCAAAGGAAGGAGATGCGGGCGGCATCCGAGGTGTGGGCGTACGCTCTCCCGCCATCGACGGCGAAGTCGAAGATGTCGGGACCGGTGCTGGCATAGAACCGTCCGGCCAAGAGCGCCTCGCGCAGGGCCGGGATGCTAAGTTCATCCGCCTGGACCATCACCCAGCCGCCGCCGTAGTCGTGCCGGCCCCAGTGGGTGTCGTCGACCGCTAGACCCCAGAGACGCTTGCCCGCTGCCAGATTGTCGTCCCAGTGCACGCTCGACAGCCCTTTGGCGATATGGACCTCGCAGGTGCTGTTGAATACCTCGAGGGCAAACACCCCCTCCACTCGCCCCACGGCCCAAGAAGTCATCCCGCACCAATAGGGATGACAGAGGACCGCCAACCCGCCCTGGTCGGCTATGTACGAGACTATCGTGTCCGGGCCCACCAAGGCGCCGCGCTCCGGGCTGGTGGTTATGTCAAGCCCGACGATGTGGTACGATCCCAGCTCTGGGTCCACGCCGTCGAACTCCACCCCGGGGACCACCAGAATCCCATCGTCGTGCACATTCGCCGCCGGCTTCCAGTGATCGGTGAGAGCCACGAAGTCGTAGCCCTGCTCTCGGTACCAGCGAACAGCCTCGTCCGGCGGCTTGCGCCCGTCGGAAACGGTGGTGTGAGTGTGAAGGTTACCTCGGTAGCACCTGCTACCCGGTCTCAGTGTTCGGATCACCATTGCCTCCCGGTTAAGGTACTGCTTCGGCCCGCCGGCCCTACTTCGCCTGCGCTGCCGCCGTTTCGTCGAACAGGCGCACCAGACGACGATGCTCCTCGGCGCCAAGCGCCGGCTTCTCGGTCTTGCGGAGCGCGTCCTTCAGGGCCTTGGCCCTCACCGTCAGTGCGTCCGGGTTGCGGGCCTCCAGGTCGACCTTCGGGCTGAGGAAGACGACCGCCCCTTCGACGCCGGTGGTGGCCTCCGGGGCCTTCTCCGCCAGCCACTTGGTCAGCGCCTCAGCCTCCCACTGTGCCTCCCGCAGCGGGTTCCCGAGCGACTCCGGGCTGAACAGCCGCAGCAGTCGTCCCAGGGAGAACTTCCTTTCCTGCTTACAGGTCTTGCCCTCGCACACCACCTTGCCGTCAACGCTCTTGAGCACGACGGTGTAGAGGCCGCGCGGTGTCAGCAGGACGTGGTCGGCCGGCATGACGAAGTTGTAGAGACGAAAGCGATCATCCAGTCCCTTGAGGGCGCTCGCCAGCTCTTCGTCCGGGCGGGGCTTACGAGCGTAGCGGAAGGCCTGCACGATGCCGTACTGAGAAGCAATGACGCCGATGACCAGCAGTCCTAGGGTGTAGATTGCCCACTCCGGCTTGGTCAGCGAGATCACCAGTCCGGCGCCCAGGACCAGAAGCCCGGCCAGGTTGGCGATCTGCGCCCGGCGTGAGCGGCGGCGGATCAACGGTTCGTTACTCAGTACCTTCAAAGACCCTCCTCCTCGGCGCTACCCAGCGCCCCCAGTCCATCCGCAATGGCGGCCACCACCCCTTGCTGCGAGGCCTCGGCGCCGGCCCGGATTAGGCTGACGATAGCATCCCGTTTCGATCGTCCATGACCGACGACGACAACGCCGTCGACCCCGAGCAGCAGCGCCCCGCCTACTTCGGTGTAGTCCAGCCGCTCGAGACCTCGCTTCAGACCCGGACGGAGCAGCGCCCCGCCGATCCTGCCGCGCAGGTCCGCTTTGGCCTGCTGTCGAATGATGCCCAGAAGAAGTGTCACCACCCCTTCCGCCGTCTTGATGAGAACGTTGCCGGTGAAGCCGTCGGCCACCACCACGTCGGCCAGGCCGTGGGGCAGATCCTTCCCCTCGATTCCGCCCACGAACCGCAAGGGTGCCTTCTTCAGCAGCGGGAAGGCCGCCTTCACCAGTTCGTTGCCCTTGATGTCTTCCTCACCGTTGGAGATGAGGCCCACCCGCGGCGAGCCGACTCCCAGCACGCGGCTGCTGTAGACGTGCCCCATGTAGCCAAACTGGAGCAGATCTCCGGGGCGGCACTCGGTGTTTGCGCCCACGTCTAGTACCAGGTACCGCCCTTCGAGGGAGGGCATGCTCACCGCCAGAGCGGGGCGCCGGATGCCTCGGATGCGTCCTAGCTCAAACAGCGAGGCTGCCAGAGCGGCACCGGTGTTTCCCGGCGTGACAAAGGACTGTGCCTCTCCTGCCTTCACCAGCCGAGCTGCTACGGACATGCTGTTGTCGGGACGGGCACGGACAGCAGCCGCCGGGGCTTCATCCATGGCCACCACTTGCGAGGCATGGTGGAGCGATAGCCGGTCCTGCGAACCCAGCCGTTCCAGGTGCGGCTCTAGCTGCGCCTGATCGCCGACCATGATGATGCTCAGGTTCGGTATGGCCTTCAGAGCCGCCACGGCGCCGGCCACGGTCTCCTCGGGGCCATAATCACCGCCCATGGCGTCCAATGCGACTACTACGCTTTCGGTCATGCTCCCCCAGTCGGGCCTGAGCCCGTGCTGCTTCTGCTAAGCTCGCCGATGAGTCGGTCGCGCCCCGCCCGGCTCCCCTCGGTCACCTAACTACCGCGCTTGGGGTCCGGCGGTGCATCACCGACAGCAAGGCTATCGGATCAGCCGCAGGCGGTCAACGTTTGGCTAGTCACCCCGCCTCGAGGTACTGCAAGGCGCAGCCGGCCAACATGGCCGCGCCGGCGGGCAGGGTGGCCTCGTCGGGAGCGAAAGTCGGGCTATGACCGCGAGTAGGCTCCTCCCCGGGGGGCGTCGCCCCCAGACGGAAGAAGCAGCCTCGGCTCACGGTGGCGAGCAGAGAGAAGTCCTCCGCTCCCATGCTCGGCCGCACCGGTGTGACCGCATCCAGCCCCAGCATGGTACGCGCCAGTTCCTCGGCCAGTGACACCAGCCCGGCGTCGTTCATGGTCACCGGATAGCCCCGACGTATCTCCGCCTCGCACCCACCGCCAAGGCCCTCGGCGATGAACCGCGCGATTCGCACGATTTCGGCGTGCACGAGTTCGCGTACCGCCTCATCCAGGGTGCGCACGGTGCCGGTGATCTCCACCGACTCGGGGATGATGTTCCCCCGCGTGCCCCCGTTGATGGTCCCAAGCGTCACGACAACCGGCTCTATTGGGTCTACCGCACGCGCAACGATACTCTGGAGGGCGGTCACGATCTGGGCGGCGATGTAGATGGAGTCACGACTCTTGTGCGGCTGGGCTGCATGCGCTCCGCGTCCTCGGACGGTCAGCCGGATCGAGTCGGCCGCCGCCTGGGTTGCTCCGGGCCTGATGCCGACGGTGCCCGAGGGCAGGTCGGTGAGCACATGCAGGCCGAACACCGCCTCCACTCCTTCCATGGCGCCGTCAGCGATCATGCGCGCTGCCCCGGAAAGCCCCTCCGCGTCGGAGGACTCCTCGCTGGGCTGGAACAGCAGCCGTACCGTCCCCGCGAACGGAACCTCGGAGAGCAAGCGCGCCGCTCCCAATAGCATGGACACATGGGCATCGTGGCCGCAGGCGTGCATCAGTCCCGGTCGCTCGGAGGCGTAAGGCAGCCCAGTCTCCTCTTGGACCGGTAGGGCGTCCATATCGGCACGGAGGGCCACCAACGGCTTGCCGCTCCCCCGCTCGGCCACCACGCCCGTGATGCCAACTCCCTCGCGCACCGTCCAGCCCCAGCCGCGCAGGGTCTCAGCCACAAATGCCGCCGTGCGGACCTCTTCAAAGCCCAGTTCGGGCCACCGGTGGATCCGGCGCCGCCAGGCGATGAGATCCTCGGACAGCAGACGTGCCCGCGCCAGCAAGTCAGGCGGTGTCATGGCCTCCTCCTGTTGGTGGTCACGCCCCATTGGGGACGTCTAGGCAGGACTCGTCGTGCACCGCCCGGACGGCGGCAGCAATGTCCGCCTGGTCGAGCACGAAGGAGAGGTTGTTCTCCGACGAGCCCTGTGCGATGCAGATGACGTTGATGCCGCGATCACCGAGGGCGCTGAAGACGCGGGCGGCGATGCCGGGTGTTCCCTTCATCCCGGAGCCAACCACCGCGACGACTCCGACATCGGGCTGCGCCGATATCTCATCAATGTCCTGGCGCGCCCGCTCGAGCACGAACTCGGCCTCCAGAGCGGCAATGGCCCTTTCGGTGGCCGACCCCGGGATGACGAAGCAGATGTTCTGTTCCGAGGACGACTGGGTTATCACCAGCACGCTTATGCCTTCGCGCGCGACGGCAGTGAACACCTTCGCGGCGATGCCCGGCACCCCCAGCATGCCGCGTCCCTGTACCGTGACAACGCTCAGGCCCTTCATGGCGGTGATGCCGCGAACTCGGTGCGAAGAGGCGGGCGCGTCGGCGGTGATGAGCGTGCCCGGGTGGTCCGGGCTAAAGGTGTTCTTGATCCGGATGGGTATGCCGGCCGTCTGTGCCGGAAGCATCGTCTTGGGGTGAAGGACCTTGGCCCCAAAGTAGGCCAACTCGGCCGCCTCAGCGTAGGAGATCTCGGGGAGGCTGCGGGCCCCCGGGACCAGGCGCGGGTCGGCAGTCATGACGCCGTCCACGTCAGTCCAGATCCAGACCTCCTCCGAGTCGACTGCCGCACCGAGGAGGGCGGCTGAGTAGTCGCTGCCGCCGCGACCGAGGGTGGTCGTCACTCCGACAGCCGTAGCGCCAATGAAACCGGTGACGATGGGGGTTACCCCCTTCTCCAGCAGAGGCAGCAGCACGTCGCGAGTGGCCCGGCGCGTTTCGTCCAGCAGCGGTGTAGCCGAGCCGTAGCGGCTATCAGTGATTACCAAACGCGTGGCTTCCACCGCCTCGCTAGGCACTCCCAGACCGCGCAGGCAGCCGGAGACGATGCGGCTGGACATCCGCTCCCCCAAGGCCAGAATCGCGTCCAGGCCGCGGTCGGTGAGCTCACCCAGCACTGCCACGCTCTCGCAGATGCGCAGCAGTTGGTCCAGCAGGCCCGACACCTGCTCACCGATGGCGTCCCGCTCGTCGGCGGGCACGCATGTGGCGATCGCCTGCAGGTGCTTGGTAAGCAGCTGCATACGCGTAGAGCGGAACACGTCCGCCTGGCCGTGCTCCGCCGCCCGTGCCGCAGCACCGAGCGCATCGGTGACCCCTGACATCGCCGAGACCACCGCTGTCACCGCGTAGCCCTCGGCCGCGCTGGCCGCAATCAACTCGGCCGTGCGTCGGATGCTCGCCCCATCGCCTACCGAGGTGCCCCCAAACTTCATGGTGCGCGTGCGCATGTGACTCCTCGCGTTTCGCGTATTGTGTCTATCCGGGAGTCACCCTTGACGCCGGCGAATACTCCTCTTCGTAACGCCGCCTGAGAGCGGCCATTTCCGGGTCGTCGACGAAGTCGGCCCCCAGCGCGACGCTCTGAAACGTCACGCCGGTGGCGACCACCTCGGTGACACCGAGGTACTCCCCGAGGCCACCGGCCCTGACGACGGCCGTTCTGCCCTGCCAGGAGACCTCCCGCTGTGGTATGCCCGATCCGCCACCAACGATGAGGTCAATTCCGGCCACTTGCTGAGCCAACTCCGCCTCGGCCGTCGGTCCGAGGTTGCTCAGCACCACCACCAAGTCGGCGTCCGCGCCGATCTGGGAGAGGGCCCCCTTGATCGCCGCGACAGGGTCGCGCACCTCAACGCCGGCCACCGCGTCCCTAGGCGCGCCGGTGAGGCCGATGACGGCGATCCTGCGACCGGCTCGCTCCACAATCGCGTAGGGGGCGAGGAGAAGCTTGCCGTTCACAAACACGTTTGAGCTGATGACGGCGAACTCAGCCTCGGCCAGACGGTCGGCCAGCACGCCGGGGTCGAGGGCCAGATCGTACGCTCCCAAGGCCATCATGTCATAGCCCATCAGGTTCATGGCCGCAACGGTGATTCGGCCTTGGCTGAGCTGGTTCAGGTCCTCCCGCGCGCCGGAGTAGAAGGCATTGCCGGCATCCAGAAGCAGCAAGTCCCGGGCCTGCTCGCGCCGGAAACGAATCAAGCTGGCCCGCCGGGCCAGTCCCCCTTTGGGAGGCGCTCAACCACAGGGGTCGACATAGCCCATCACGTCGTTGGTGTGCAGGATTACCAGCGTGCCGGCACCGGCAGGGGCCGCTCTCATGGGCACATCGGTGGGGGTAGACTCGGGCTCCGCTGCATGGGGAACCGCGGTGCTGCCGGGGCCGGACGCGCCGGTGCAGCCCGCTAGTAGCACCGCGCACGCCGATACGGCTCCTGAGCGAAGCAGAGCACGACGCCTCAACATCACCGCGCACCTCCTGGCCGCTTGCGGGCCCGCAGAAGCCCGGCCGCGACTCCTGATGCCGCCACCGCGCCAAGGATGACCAGGACCGGTCCCTCAAGTCCGAACGAGGCCTGCTGCACTTCCGGTTCCGGAGCGACGGCCGCGGGCGAAGGTAGCGTCGCCGGCGCGGTAGCCAGTACCCATACCTCGGGACTGCGGCGGGTCGCTGTTGCGGTGGGCGGCAGTGTTGTCGCCGTGGGGCTGGGCGACGCTGTTGCGGTTGGCACCTCGGTCTCAGTCGGCAGCGCCGTCGCCGTCGGTGCAGCGGTCTCGGTGGGGAGTGGCGTTGCCGTCGCTTCTGCGGCTGGTGCCGGCGGAGTGTCGGTTGCCACCGGCGCCGGGGTGGCAGTGGGCTCTGGTGCGGGCGCCGGGGCCGCTACCGGCACGGAGTCGTCTCGAACCAGGCTGACGGCATCGAGGAAGGCTTGATCGGCGCCCGACGACCGCGGATTGTTGGCACGCACGAAGACGGTGATTCTGTCCGCCTGGGCTACCGCCCGAACCCGCAACTCCGGATTGGACCGCTTCTTCTCCCACACCTCTGGACTCCAGACCACGGAGGCACCGTTCGGGTCAGTGCCGCCGGTGGGGTCGATGCCGATGGCGCGTCCCATCTCTGAGCCGGCCGACTGGAACACTGCCCAGCCGATGAACGCCTCATAGGTCGCACCGACCTCCATGCCTGCAACCTCCTGGTAGACGCCGGCGACGAAGCCCTCTCCGTCGCTCCAGACGCGCAGCGATGGCTGCTTCGGTGTGTCCGTTGCCGAGTCGAAGGCCGGATGGCCGGAGACGACAAAGGGCCACCAGCCGGTGGGCACCTCCCCGCCAGGGGCCGGAGAGAAGGTGTCAAACTGGCAGTTGAATGTCAGGTTGCGCGGATCCTCGCACGGGTCCTGCGCCGCCGCGGGCGTGGGCCAGGCAAGGACGCCGATGAGGGCGACCAGGGCTAGCAGAAGCACTCTAGAGCCGGAAGTTCCAGGCATCCGTACCATACCGTGTCGATCGAAGTTGGGCGGCGCGCGCCAGTTCCTTGGGCGTCGGTTCGCCCGGTACCCAGTCAACGGCCAGCAGTGCGCTGAGGCCTTGGGCGATGGCATTTGCCACCTCAGTGAAGCCGGGCTTTGTCCCTAGTGCTTGCTCCACCGTGGCGGCCCGCCGACGTAGCAGGGCCCGAGCCCGCTCGCGGTCGGATTCCGAGAGAGCTAGGTAACCCACCACCTCGGCCACATCGCCCGAAAGCGGAACCGAGCCGTGCTGGAGCACCCCGGCGCCATGTCGCCACTGCGCGCTGCCGACCAGCTTGCGACCGTTGGCGGTGAGCTCGTGGCGCGAGGGAGCATCGAAACAGGCCGCCGACCGCGGCCCGGCCGAGTCGCCCTCAGCCTCGTCAGTCAGGCAGACGCCCAGCCCCTCCAGCCCGTGGAGGAAGGCGCCGCTGATCCGCCGGTATGACTCCAGCACACCGCCGGCGAGCCGCCAGTCCTCGGCGGGGGCGGCGATGGAGTAGGTCACCTCATCGCGGTGCAGCACCGCCCTCCCTCCGCTCGGCCGTCGCACCAGGTGCCAGCCATGATCGCTGAGTGCCTGCCGGTCGAACGACGCGATCTTCTGGGAGTACCCGATGCTCAGGCAGGGAGGGTCCCAACGGTAGAAGCGCATGGTCGGTGGCGATTCGCCCGCTCCCACTGCCTCCAGAACGGCCTCGTCCAGGGCCATGTTGAAGGCGCCGTCGAAAGTCGCCTCCGGTAGAAGCCGCCAGGTAGCGCGCTCGTTCATGCTCTTGCCTGCTCCGATGAGGGCGCGATTCTAGTCTCCTCGAGAGCCAGTCTCGCCTCGGCCTCGGTCAGCGGCCGGGCGTAGTTGTACTGCGGCCCGCCTGGGCGCTCATTATAGAAGGGTCGGTTGCAGCCGGGGCATCCCGAGGTACGGAAGGCTTCGCCACCGGCCAACTTGGGCCAGGCCTCTGCCGGCAGATGGCGTAGGTCGCCGGTCGGGCCGAAGTCCATCGCCTCGATTCCCAGCAGCTCGCGGGTAATGAGATAGCTGGCCGCCTGCAGCCGTCGGTAGGCAGACAGGCTCGGGGCCGGCAGCCCACCCAGGCGAGTTCCCGCCACCGGACAGAAGGCGAACAAGCCCACCACCGCTCCTAGCTCGGCGTAGTTCTGCACCGCCCGCAGGAACTCCTGCTCGGTCTCACCCAGGCCAGCTATCAAGTGAACCGCCGCCCTGCCCGGGTGGTTCCGAGCGACATGCTTGATCAGAGCCTGATAGCGATCCCACCCGGGCCCCTTGACCCGGCGGAAGACCTCGGGCGTCGCGGCATCAACACCGAACCCGATGTGATCCACGCCGGCGCCGATGAGGGCGTCGGCGGCCGCCGAGTCCGGGGGCAGAGCGGAAGTGTCGAGCGGCAGCGTCACCCGGCCGCGGATGGCGGCCACCAGGCCGGTCAGCGCTTCCGTCGCCTCCGGCCCCACCGTTGACTGGATGCAGATGCGCTGGAACTCCGACTCGCGTCTCTCCAGGGCCGTGAGCAGGTCCTCCTTCGGGAAGCGCGGCCAGGTCACGCGGGACAGGAGAGTGTCGCCGGCGGAACTCGACCGTGCCTGCGCACAGAAGCCACAATCGCGAGAGCACCGCTCGCCCACCATCAGGTAGGCCGTCGTAGGCGCCACCGTCTGCGGAATCCGTGCTAGCCCGAGGACGGCCGCTGTCCCCGCGGATACATGGACGGTAGGGCTACAGGCGCCGGTAATGGATAGACTCCCCACAGGCAGCTTCGGTGGCCGCCTCCATCAGGCACTCGGCGAGCGTCGGGTGCTGGTGCATGGTATGCGAAACGTCCTGCACCGAGAGGCCCGCCTTCACGGCCAGAGCGCCCTCGGCAATAAGCTCACTGGCGTGCGCCCCCATCATGTGTACGCCCAGCACGCGCCCACTCTCCGAGTCGTAGACCAAGCGCACCATCCCCTCGTCCTCGCCCATCGTGAGGGCGCGACCGCTTGCGGATAGGGGGAAGCGAGCCACCGACACCTCATGGCCCGCGGCCTTCGCGTCCGCCTCGCTCATCCCTACCCCGGCGATCTCCGGATCGGTGAAGACGGCGTTGGGGACCGCCCCGTAGTCCATCTTCTCGTTGCCTCCCAAGGCGTTCTGGACCGCCAGCAGACCCTCATGGGAGGCCACGTGGGCCAGCATCCAGCCGCCGATGACGTCTCCGGCGGCGTACACGTGCGGCTGGCTGGTACGCAGGTAGGCGTCCACCTTGATGAAGCCCCGCGCATCGGTGTCGATGCCCACACCCTCCAAGCCCAATCCCGCGGTAACCGGCGACTGACCGGTGGCCATGAGTATCACATCGGCGTCGACGGAGGCCGGCTTGCCCTTGGCGGTGTAGTGCATCCGCAGCCCGCCGTCCACGGGCTCGATACGGTCGAACTCCACACCGACGGTAATAGCGATGCCGCGCCGGACGGCCAGCGCCCGGTAGCGACGCGCCAGCTGTGGGTCCACCGATTTGAGGAAAGTCTGGCGGCCGAGCACGGTTACCTTCGTGCCCAGGTTGTGGAAGATCGTGGCCATCTCCATGCCGACCACGCTGGCTCCCACCACCAGGAGCCGCTCGGGCTGTACCTGCTGCTCCAGCAACTCGCGGGAGGTGACTACCCCCGGCAAGTCGGCTCCAGGGAGGCGCAACCGAGCCGGCACCGATCCGGTGGCTAGCAGCGCATTGGTGAAGTCTACGGTGTGGATCTCGCCACTTTGTGAGACTACTTGGATCTGATTCGGGGTCAGGAACGAGGCATCGCCCGCCAGTAGGTCTACCTTCTGAGCCGCGAGCAGCGCATGTACAGACTCGACGATCCCGGAGACGATGGAGTCCTTCCGGGCGATGATGGCGGCAAAGTCCGCCCGGACCGTACCCTCGAGCACCAGCCCGAAGGCGTGGGCATCGCGCATCTTGCGCAGCAGCGTGGCGCTCTCGACCATGGCCTTAGTGGGGATGCAGCCCCGGTTCAGACAGGTTCCGCCCATCCGTTCCTTCTCTACTAGGGCCACGCGCGCTCCGAGCTGTCCGGCACGAATCGCGGCCACGTAGCCGGCCGGGCCTCCCCCAATCACAACCAGGTCGTACACCATTCCGCCCCCACTCAAGTGGTGGACGATTATACGCGCCGGGCCAAGGTGCGGGCAAGGCCCCGGAAACCCACCCGTGCTCGCGCCCACGCAGCACTTGACAAGCGGCGTCATGGCTACTACACTCCCGTCCACAACTGAATAGTCTCCAAGAGGCGCTGATCAGGACTAGTACGCGTCACGGCTAGGCTAAGAGAGCCCGGGTAAGGTGAGAGCCGGGTGCTGAAGAGGACGCGGAATGGACCTGGGAGCTACGTACCGAAAGCATCACGCCAGTAGGATACGTCGATTGGCCATCGTTAGCGGGCCCCACCGGTGATGGCCGGTGGATGAGGAGAGATCGCCTGGTCGATCTAAGCGGGGTGGCACCGCGGGAGCAACACTCTCGTCCCTGAGGGACAAGGGTGTTTTTTGTTTTCTAGCGGGACAACGCCGTCCCTCCGGAATCGCCGACCATCTCACGATAGGAGGCTGACATGGCCAACGACCACAAGATCCTGCTTAGCGAATCCGAGCTCCCGCACGCCTGGTACAACATCATGGCCGACATGCCAACGGAGGTTCCGCCTCCCCTGCACCCGGCCACACATCAGCCCGTTGGGCCTCAGGATCTGGCGCCTCTGTTTCCAATGGCCCTCATCCAGCAGGAGGTCAGCACCGAGCGCTACATCGAGATACCCGGCGCGGTTCGCGACATCCTGCGCCTCTGGAGGCCGTCTCCGCTGCACCGTGCCCTGAACCTGGAGAAGGCCCTCGGCACCCCCGCGCGCATCTACTACAAGAATGAGGGCGTGAGCCCGGCCGGCTCTCACAAGCCCAACACTGCTGTGGCGCAGGTCTACTACAACAAGATGGAGGGTGTGCGGTCTATCACCACCGAGACGGGCGCCGGACAGTGGGGCAGCGCCCTGGCTATGGCCTGCCAGATGTTCGACATCGAGTGCCGCGTCTGGATGGTGAAGGTCAGCTACTACCAGAAGCCCTATCGCCGCTCGCTGATCCAGCTCTGGGGGGCGAGCGTTCTCCCGAGCCCTAGCGAGGTCACCGAGGCCGGTCGTGCCGCCTTGGCCCGAGATCCGAACACGAGTGGGTCCCTCGGCCTTGCCATCAGTGAGGCGGTGGAGGTTGCGGCCGCGGATGAGGCCGTCAAGTACTCGCTCGGTAGCGTCCTGAACCATGTGCTGCTGCACCAGACGGTCATCGGCGAGGAAGCACTCAAGCAGATGCAGATCGCCGGCGATTACCCCGATGTGGTGATCGGCTGTGTCGGTGGCGGGTCCAACTTCGCCGGCATGGCGTTCCCCTTCGTGCGCGAGCGGATGGAACGCAACCTCGACACCGAGTTCCTCGCGGTGGAACCCACCGCCTGCCCCACGCTGACCCGTGGCAAGTACGCATATGACTTCGGGGACGTGAGCGGCATGACGCCCCTCATCAAGATGCACACGCTCGGGCACGACTTCGTGCCTTCAGGCATCCACGCCGGCGGCCTCCGCTACCACGGAATGGCGGCGTTGATCAGCGCCCTGGTTGACGCCAAGGTGATCACGGGCCGCGCCGTGGCGCAGACTGACGTGTTCAAAGCTGCCCTCACCTTCGCTCGCACCGAGGGGATCGTGCCCGCGCCGGAGTCCGCCCACGCCATCCGTACCGCCATCGACGAGGCCCTCAAGGCCAAGGAGACCGGCGAGGAGAAGTGCATTCTCTTCAACCTCAGCGGCCACGGTCACTTCGACATGGCGGCCTACGATGCCTACCTGGCGGGTGAACTGATGGACTTCGAGTACCCGCAGGAGTCGATGGACAAGTCGCTGGCCAACCTGCCGGCGGTCGAATAGTGATGACGGCCGGATCAGCGCCGATCCGGCCCGTCTCCAGCACCCAAGGATGGTGTAATGGATCAACTTGAGGTCCGCGTTCCCGGTCCTACCCCCCTGCCGCCGCAGGTGCGGCAGGCTCTGTCCCGTCCCATGGTCAGTCATCGAAGCCAGGCGTTCCGGGACTTGCTGCACGGCCTGGACCTGAGGATCCGTCCCATGCTGGGGACGCAGCAGGAGGTTTTGTTCCTGACGGCCTCCGGTACGGGCGGCCTGGAGGCGGCCATCTGCAACACCATCGAGGCCGGCGACCGGGTGTTGTCGCTCTCCACCGGCTACTTCGGGGAGCGCTTCGCCGGGATCGCCGCCCGTTACGGCGCCAAGGTGGATTACCTGCGGGCCAGACCGGGAGCAACGGTCGATGCCGGCGCCGTAGCCGCGCGCCTGTCGACAGCATCCTTTCGGGCCGTGCTCGTTACCCACTCCGAGACCAGCACCGGCGTGCTCAACCCAGTGGGCGAGATCGCCCGGGTGGTGAACGAGGCGAGCAACCGGCCACTGCTGCTCCTGGACGGAGTCAGCTCGCTGGGAGCGGTTCCCTTGGCGATGGACACGCTCAATGTAGACGTGGTTGTTACCGCTTCGCAGAAGGCGTGGATGACTCCGCCTGGCCTGGCCATGGTCGCCCTCTCCGATCGCGCGTGGGAACGCGCCTCCGGATGCACCAGCCCCCGCTACTACTTCGATCTGGCGGCGGCTCGGGACAGCGCCCTGCGCGGCGAGACGCCCTGGACGCCGGGCGTATCGCTGCTGTATGGGCTGGAGGCGGCCCTCGGGCTCATGGAGGCAGAGGGCTTCGAGCGAGTCACCGCGCGACACCTCCGGCTCGCGGCTCGGGTTAGGGAGGGGCTTGTGCAACTGGGGTTCTCGCTGGTGGCCGCGCCCGGGTTCGAGTCCCCCACCGTCACGGCGGCCTATCTGCCGGCCGGTGTGGAGGCCCACCAGCTGACGGCCTGCCTGGAGCGCGATTTCGGTATCCAGATCGCCGGCGGGCAGGCAGACCTGAAAGGCAGGATCATCCGCATCGGGCACATGGGCTACATAGGTGAGGACAACGTCACCAACTTGTTGCGCTCCATCGAGTCCGCTCTCGCTCTGATCCGGGAGGAAGTCCGGTGAATCGCGTCCTCATAACGGACCCCATTGACGCCGATGCTCTCGCCCTCCTCGCCGGGAAGGCCGAGATCGTGGAACTGGCGGGGCGGGGAGACCGCGAGCTGATCGACCTCGTGGCTGAGTCCGACGCCGTTGTGGTCCGTAGCGGCGCCCACATCACCCGTTCGGTCATCGAGGCCGGGACCCGGTTGCGGGTGATCGGACGTGCCGGCGTCGGGGTAGATAACATCGACCTCGTGGCCGCCACCGAGCGCGGAATCTGGGTGGTCAACGCGCCGGACTCCAACTCCGTGGCGGTGGCGGAGCATGTATTCGCCCTGATGCTTGCTCTCAGCCGTCGGTTGTTGGGGGCTTCCGCCAGCCTGGCCCAGGGTGAGTGGCGTCGCAGTGCGTTCCGGGGCGAGGAGCTGAGCGGCAAGACGCTCGGCATACTGGGGCTCGGCCGCATCGGGAGCCGGGTGGCCGAGCGGGCGCGTGCCTTCGGCATGACCGTCATCGCGCACGACCCGTTCGTGGCCCCTACCCAGGCGCAGGGGTTGGGGGTACGGCTCGTAGCGCTGACTGACCTGCTCCAAGAGAGCGACTTCATCACTCTGCATGTCCCCGCCGCGGAAGGCACCGACCACTTGTTGGGCACCGCGCAACTGGCGGCCTGCAAGCGCGGGGCGTACCTCATCAATTGCTCGCGCGGCTGCGTGGTGGACGAGGTCGCCTTGTTAGCGGCCCTCGACTCTGGACAACTGGCGGGGGCCGGACTCGATGTGTTCGAGAAAGAGCCGCCGACCGGATCCCCGCTACTTACCCATTTGCGCGTGGTAGCCACGCCGCACATCGGTGGGATGACCCGGGAAGCCCAGCGCGGCGTGGCCCTGGCCACCATGGAGCAGGTGCTGGATGTGCTCGAGGGCCGGGCCCCTTCGCATCCTGTCAACGCGCCCGCCCTCAGCCCAGAGGAGCAGGCGCGCCTGGGACCGTATCTGGACCTGGCGCGACGGCTGGGCCGCTTCTACAACGCCATCGCTCGCGACCCGGTGGAGTCGGTCGAGATCTGCTACTCCGGCAGGGCGGCGGAGATGAAGACCGCTCTGGTGACGTCGGCGGCTCTGCAGGGGCTACTCGAGGGCGTGTCCGACATCCCCCTCAACCTGGTGAATGCGCGTGTGGCGGCTCTGCGGCGCGGGATCTCCGTCACGGAGACCACCGCCCCACCAGTCGGGCCGTACTCCGAGTTGGTTACGCTGCGCATCAACACGGACGACGGTGAGCACCAACTGGCGGGGACGACCATGCACGGCCGACCCTACGTGGTGCGGATCGAGGACTTCTGGATCAACTTCGTTCCGGCCGGCACCTTGCTCTACACCGAGCACACCGAGCAGCCTGGGATCCTCGGGCGGATGGGTACCCTACTCGGCGAGAGGAACGTGAATATCTCCTTCGTCCAAGTGGGTCGCAGCGCGCGCGGTGGCCAGGGCGTAATGATCGTCGGCATTGACGACGTTATGTCAAGCTCAGACCTCGACGAGGTGTGCCGCCTGCCCAGCGTGGCCCGCGCCAGGTTGGTCCGGCTTCCCGGGCTGCCCGAGGTCGCAGCTCCTTAGGGCCGCCCCTAGCCCGTCTCGACTATGTCGGCCGCCGCCGCGCCGGTGATGCGGGCCAGCTCGGACAAGGTGATAGGAAAGACAGCCTGAGGGGCTCCTGCCGCGGCGTGGAGAAGCTCGAAGCGGCTCAGGCTCGCGTCGAGGATGACCGGCATGGCGTTGAGGTGGCCAACGGGCGGGACGCCACCGACGGCAAAGCCGGTGCACTCCCGCACCTCGACGGCCGTGGCGATGCGCACTTCGGTGGCGCCACAGGCGCTGGCGATCTTGCTGGGATCAGCCCGGCGATCGCCGGCGACCAGTGCCAGCACCGGTCCGCTGTCGGCCATGAACACCAGCGACTTGACGATGCTACCCAGCGACACACCTAGAACATCGGCCGCCAGCTGAGCGGTACGGGTGCTCCGGTCGAGCTCGATGGGCGTCGCGTCGACACCGAGGTCGGCGAGGGCTTGAGCAACGCGATCGACGGACTTGGATCTCTTCGCCACTACGGTTCTCCTCCTACATAGGCCGGTTCGACCCAGCACCGGGCGGCGCCGGGTATTCCCCGGACTCGGCCCACCATCTCGTCGGTGACGCACGTCCGGGCGTTGGGGAAGTCTATCCTCAAGGTGGTGCGATCGCCGTCCCGGACCAGCACGGAGATCTCGTCCTGGCCCTGAGCTGAGCGAGTGAGCTCGCAGAGAAGACGAAGACATTGCCCGTCTCGCTCCGGGTCAGTGGAGCGGGCGATCTCCACCATCAGCCGGCGCGCCCTGGGCTCCTCCTCGGGAGTGACGGTTAGTTCCGGCCGGACGATCTCGTCGGTAGCGCTCTCGACCACTACCTGGAAGGCGTCCTGGCGGCTGTCCACCCGACCGCGAAGCAGGACGAGCTTCCCCTCCTGCCAGAGAGGCTCTGTGTCCTTCCACGTGCGCGGGAAGACCACGACGTCCATCGAGCCATGCAGGTCCTCCAGGGTGACGACCGCCATGGCGTCACCCCGCCTGGTGGTGATACGGCGGACTCCCTGCACCACTCCCGCCATGGTGACGTTCTGGCCCACCATCTCCTCGCTGATCTCAGAGGTGACGGCAGTGACGCGATCGGCGAGTGCATCAGTCCACTTGTAGAGCGGGTGCTCGGAGAGGTAGACGCCCAACAACTCGCGCTCCCAGGCCAGGCGCTCCTTCAGCGAGATAGGTTCGGCAGACGCGGAGTTGCCGTTGAAGTGGACCGTCGGCGGCGCCACGCCCGCCGCCATGTCGAACATGGTCAGCTGGCCAGCCTGTCGCGCCTGGTGGATCTGCTGGCTCACGGCCACCAGGCTGTCGAGCGAATCGAGCATGCTTCCCCGCTCACCGAAAGAGTCCAGGGCTCCGGCGCGGATCAGGCACTCCAGCACTCTCTTGTTCAGTTGCCGCAGGTCAACCCGAGACGCCAGGTCATCGAGGCTGGCAAAGGGGCCGCCTTCACGCCGCGCCTCCACCATAAGCTCAATTGCCCCCTCACCCACGTTCTTCACCGCCCCGAGGCCGAAGCGGATGGAGTCGCCCTCGATGGTGAACTGCATCTCACTGTGGTTGATGTCGGGCGGCAGGACCTCAATCCCGAGCCGGCGGGCTTCGGTGATGAGCCCGGCGACTTTCTCTGAGTTGCCGCGCTCGATGGTAAGCGAGGCGGAGGTGTACTCGACCGGGTAGTGGGCCTTCAAGTAGGCCGTCTGACAGGTAACGGCGGCGTAGTCGGCCGCATGGGCCCGATTGAAGCCGTAGTTGGCGAAGAACTCGAAGGCGTCGAAGATCTTGTTGGCCGCATCCTCGCTCAGTCCACCGTGCGTCATAGCCCCCTGGACGAAGCCCCCTCGATGCTTGCGCAGGTCGGACTGCTTCTTCTTGGACACGGCACGCCGTACTTTGTCCGCCTCGCCCGGGTCGTAGCCGGCCAGGTCAGTCAGGATGCGGATGATCTGCTCCTGGTAGACGCAGACTCCGTATGTTTCCCCGAGGATAGGCTCGAGGGAGGGGTGCACGTAGGACGGCTGCATCTTGCCATGTCGACAGGCGATGAAGTCATCGATGAACTGCATCGGCCCGGGCCGATAGAGGGCGATAACGGCCATGATGTCCTCGACACTCGCCGGTTTCAGGCTGCGCAGCACTCGGCGCATGCCCGTGCTCTCAACCTGGAACAGGCCGGTCACGTCCCCCGACGTGAGCAGCTCAAACGACTTTGGGTCTCCCAGCGGGATGGTATCCAGGTCGTAGTGGACCCCGTGCCGCTCCTCGATCAGCTGCGCCGCTAGGCGTATGGCCGTCAGTGTCGAGAGACCCAGGAAGTCCACCTTGAGTAGGCCGAGGTCCTCCACCACATCCATGGGGTACTGGGTGATGGCGCCCTCGCCATGGGTGGTGCGGTGGAGCGGTGTGTACTCCACCAGCGGCCGATCGGCGATGACTACGCCGGCGGCATGGGTGCTGGCATGGCGGGCTATGCCCTCCAGCCCCTGAGCCACCTCCAGAAGGCGCCGATGCTCGCCGGAGGATTCGACCAAGTCCCGGAACTCGCCCACCTCGAGGGCGTCACCCAGGCTGACCTTTGGTCCATTCGGCACCAGCTTCGCGAGCCGGTCCACCTCCGGCAGAGGCATATCCAGCGCGCGGCCGGCGTCCCGGATGGCTGCCTTCGGGCCCATCGTGCCGAAAGTGATGATCTGAGCCACCTTGTCCGAGCCGTAACGCGAGACCACGTAGCTGATGAGCTCATCGCGTCGATCATCGGGAAGGTCGAGGTCGATGTCGGGCATCGTAACGCGTCCGGGATTGAGGAAGCGCTCGAACATGAGTTGGTGGCGAAGCGGGTCCAGCCGAGTGACACCCAAGGCATAGGCTACCATACTGCCCGCGCCCGAACCGCGGACGTTCCACCAGATGCCACGCCGCCTCGCCTCGTCGACCAAATCCCACACGATCAGGAAGTAGTCATCGAATCCCATCTGGTGGATGACGCCCAGCTCGTAGTCAAGCCGCTGCCGGACGGCATCGGAGATCTCCCCATACAGCCGGCTCACGCCTTCCTCACAGAGCCGTCGCAGATAGGCCTGGGAGGTGATGCCGTCCGGTACGGGGAACTTGGGGAGGTGGTACTTCCGCCGGCCGAGGCTGAACTCGCAGCGCTCCGCGATGGCGAGAGTGTTGTCCAGCGCGTCCGGGAGGTCCCCGAACATCATCTCCATATCGGCCCGGCTCTTGAGGTAATAGCCGTCGTCGCTCATCCTCATACGATCGGTCTGGCCCACGGTGGAACCCGTCTGTACGCACAGGAGTACGTCCTGAATGGTAGCGTGCTCGCGCCGGACGTAGTGCACGTCGTTCGTCGCTACGAGACCGATGCCGAGCGAACGTGCGATGGAGACCAGGTGTCGGTTGGCTTTTGCCAGTTCGGGCAGGCCCTCGTGGTACTGAAGCTCGACGTAGAAGCGATCTCCAAAGACGTCTCGGTACCAGCGTGCCACCTCGGTGGCGTCTTCCACGCGCTCCTCGGCTGCCAGTCGGGCCAGTTCGCCACTGCCGCAGCCGCTGAGGGCGATCACCCCTTCGGAGTGCCGGGCCAGGAAGTCCTTGTCCACACGCGGGCGGTAGTAGAACCCCTCTAGCTGGCCGGCAGAGGCGATGCGGAGGAGGTTGCCGTAGCCGGCCTTATCCGCCGCCAACAGAGTGATGTGCGAGGGAGTTCGATCCAGCTGTGGGTGACGGTCCTGCATGCCGCGGGGCGAAAGGTACATCTCGCAGCCGATGATTGGCTTCACGCCCGCGTCGACGGCGGCGCGGTAGAAGGGAATGACGCCGTACATTACTCCGTGGTCGGTCAGGGCGACGGCCGGCATCTTCAGCTCGGCGGCCCGAGACGCCAAATCCTTGACCCGGGAGAGGCCGTCGAGGAGGGAGAACTCGCTATGAACATGCAGGTGAGCGAACGACATCAGCTGCTATCCTATTGTGACACCGTTATGGCGGTCGTATGCCGCGTATAGCGCTTGCCCGAGCCGAAGGCTAGAATCAAGAGGCCCTGAGGCCCTAATGTGGAGGTTCTTTCCCCACCATGCCGGAACTACCTGAAGTCGAGACTGTTGTGCAGACCATTCGCCCGAGACTTGTCGGGGTCACCATTGCGGAGCTAGAGGTGATCGATCCGCTGGTGATACGGATGCCCGACCTCCAGGCGTTCCGCGAGGGTGTCGCGGGCGGTCGCATCGTGGCCGTGCTGCGGCGGGGCAAACACATCATGGTCGAGCTCGAGAGTCGGCCCTACCTGATGATCCACCTCGGCATGACCGGAAGACTGATACTAAGCGATTCACCCGAACCGCCCGAGTATGCCCGTGTGCGATTCGGGCTCTCGGGTGGCAGCGTCCTATGGTACGCGGACCTGCGCAAGTTCGGCCGGCTATGCCTGGTCGATGATGCCGGCACCTTTCTCGAGAGGCTCGGGCCGGAGCCACTGGCCGCCGACCTCGACGACGAAGCGTTTCGCGCCCTGTTGGCTGGTCGACGGAGGCCCATCAAGTCGCTCCTCCTGGACCAGTCCGCAATCGCCGGGCTGGGCAACATCTACGCCGATGAGGCCCTCTATCTCGCCCGAGTACACCCGACTACACCGGCGGGCTCACTGGATGAGCCGGCGGCAGCCCGCCTTCTGTCCGCCATCCGCACCGTTCTCCACCAGGGCATCGCCAACCGCGGCACCACTATCTCCGACTACGTTGATGGCCGAGGCGAGGCGGGTGGCAATCAGGAATGCCTGCAGGCCTACGGCCGTGCCGGCGAGCCCTGCCTTCGCTGTGGCGCCCCGATGCAACGGATGCGTTTGGGCGGCCGCAGTGCCTGCTACTGCCCCGTGTGTCAGCCGGTTCCCGACCAGGACTAGCGCTCGAACAGACTGACCGGGTTGTCCACGAGGAGCGCCCGGCCAAGATCGAGCGCGTCGTCCTCGGACAGGGCCCCCATGTTGGGATGACTCTGACTCCGCTCGACCCTCTCGGCGAGGGCGCACGCCAGCTCGTACTTGTACATCCGAAACTTGGGCAGGATGAACTCCACGCAGTAGGCGTCGGAGTAGTAGCCCACCAGCTTTGATGCAGGCACTACGTCCAGCCGCCGGCGCACCTCGCGAGCGATGTCCACCGGGTTGTTCAGGTACCACCAGTGGCCGCTGGGGTACACGTTGTGCCGGATCCAGGCTGATGACGTGAGTTCGAGCCCCATGGACTCAGCCAGAACGGATGTCGGGAAGCGCACCTCCGGGAACTGGTTGAACAGGTAGTCGTACCCAGCCAGAGAGTTCACCGAATCGGGCAGATCGCGTCCACCGCTTACCCCGGCGGGATAGGCGCCGCGCCGCACGCCCACCATGAGGTGGAAGGGCTTGCCTACCCTCTGGCAGTTCTCGGCTACAGCATTGAGGCCAAAGGCGGCCCATGCCTGTCGGCTCGCGTCGTCCAGCGCCTTCCCGGCCAGCATCCGCTCCCAGATGGCTTGCGCTTCGTCCGCGCTCACCGGTCTGGTCTTAAGGTTAGGCACGGTGGAGATGGCCGCGTACGCCATTCCCAGGCCGTGGAACCGGCGAAACACGATCTCCAGGGCCGAGGTGAAGTCGGCCGCAGTCAGGAGAGAGCCGCCCGATGCGCGCGCCAGCCTGTCTCTCTCGCCTGGCTTGTCCATCTCGAACACGAACGCGTCCGTCCGCAGACACGGCACCAGTAGGCCGGCGTCGTACCCAGTCAGGGTCTCATCGCAGGCGTTGGTCATGTAAATGCGGCGCACGTTACTCCGCCGCAACACCCGCTCCTGGTAATCGGGCGCGTCGATCGCCTGCTGCGCCCGCTCCATCAACTCGGACCAGGAGCGCGTGAGCCAGTGTCGCCTCTCGATGCCGAGGAACTCCTCGCCGATCACGGTCAGCCAGTCGAACTGCACCGTGTTGGACAGGAGCGGCAGTCGCTCCACTACCTGCCGCACCACCTGCGCGGGGTCGGTCTCATCGGCGAATTCGGCACGGTACTGAGCCGAGTTCGCCAACTCGGTGTAGTAGTGGTAGCCGATGATGTCCGCCAGGCTGGCGGCGAAGGGGCGCTCGGCACGGATGTGCGTGTGGATGTCATAGATGGGAAGGGCATCAAGCTGACGGTATAGCCTGTTCACGAGATCTAGGTTCATCCGTCCTCCGCGGAAGTGCGCAGTGGTACCTGCCGGCCATCGCGGCCGGGCGGTCAGGCTGACGGGTATCCTAGCCTCAGGGGCAGAGAAGGTCAAAGGCGGGGCGGCCCAACCTCACTCGCATTCCTGAGGCTGAGCCGCCTGTGGTTGGCGGAGCACTGGGTCTCGGGGGGAGCCGGCCCCGGTCCCGGCTCGGCGCCCTCTGTCAGTCGGAGAAGGGGCGCCTAGCCATCGATCACTGTCTCGCGCTCGATGCGCGGATCGGTAAAGATGTCGGACTCGTCACGGCTGCGGGTGGAGAACTCGGAGACTACCGCTCCCTCCGGGCCTCCCTGGAACCAGTGCCGCGTGTCGGGCGAGAGGGTGTACTGGTCACCGGGCCGCAAGATCACCTCATGCCAGACGGTCATGTGTTCCGCGAGATCCGCCGGCGGCTTCCCCTTTTGGTCGGCCGTTCGCGGTCCCGGGACGTACAGGTAGACTTCTCCCCAGCGGCAGCGGAAGGTCTCCTCCTTGCCCGGCTCACCTGTTACGGCCGGATGCCGATGCTCGGGGCAGATCTGCCAGGGGAAGAGAATGAGTTCCTTGGCGCAGACGCGCTCGGTGTTAACGTAGGTGAGCAACTCCAGGCCGACCTCGTCCAGGCGACCGAGGCCGAAGTCCGCCACCTCTATGCGCTGCATCTCGTCGTCGGTCAGTGCGATGCTCGCGGTCTCAAAGAACGTTAGGGCGCGGGCGACTGCCTCATCCCTTTTCTTCTGAGTGATCAAGTGCTCCTCCTTGTAGGTGCCGCCGGAGTCACCGGGCGAGATCGGGACAGTCCCTCTCTACACAACCATCGGTGGCCGCCTTCACTACTCGGCGCAGTTCTACCATACCGAACGGCTTGGCAAGGACGGCGTCCACTCCCTCCACTGGAGCGGGACGATCTCCGTCCTCGGTCCAGCCGGTGACCAGGATCACAGGAACGTGGCGATCACCGTCCTTGGCCGCACGCGCCAGTTGCCACCCCGGCATGTCGGGCAGCCCGAGGTCTGTCATCACGAGGTCGAAGCTCTCCTGCTCCAGCAGATCCAGCCCCTCGCTCGCGGTTGAGGCCGCTACCGCCTGGTGCCCGTCGAGGCGCAACATTCGGATGAGCACCTCTCGCACCTGTGGCTCATCATCAATGAGCAGAACCCGGAGTGCTCGTTGGAGCGAAGTCGCGGGTTCAGTGGGACGCGCTTCGGCGGTTTGGTCAGCACAAGGCAAGGAGATGGTGAACACCGAGCCTAGCCCGGGCCGGCTGGTAACCCGGATGTCGCCATCATACTCGTGAATGATCCGCTTGGATACTGCTAGGCCCAGGCCTGTCCCCTCTTCACGCTTGGTGGTGAAGAAGGGCTCGAAGACCCGGGAGAGCGTGTCTTCGCTCATTCCAGCGCCCGTGTCCGACACCGACAGCTGAGCATGCTTGCCGTCCGACCAGGCCTTAAGGCTAAGCGTGCCGCCAGCGGGCATAGCGTCCAAGGCGTTCAGAATCAGATTCGTCACCACCTGTCGCAAGGCACCGGCGTCGGCCTTCACCGGAACCGGCGCAGGTAGGTCCAGCACCGTCCTTATGGAGGCGCCCCGCCTTTGGGCACCGTCCTTCCAAGTCGGCCGAGTCAGTTCGAGCGTCTCCCTGGCTAAAGCCGCCAGGTCCACATCGCCGACGACGCGAGGCCGGCGGGAGTTGCGGGCGAACTCCTGTAGGCGACGCACCATGGAGGCGCAGTCACGTGAAGCCCGTTCGATGGCGGCGAAGTGGCCCCGTGCCTCCAGCACCGACTCTGCCACTTGCCCCAGCTGCGCCTGCCCGAGCACCACCGCCAGGGCGTTGTTGACGTCGTGGGCCGCACCCCCGGCCATCTCGCCCAAGATGCGTAGGGCATCGTTCTGACTGGCGGTTGACGCCGGCTGGCTCTCACCAGACGCGGCTGCGGTACCCTCGCCATTCGCCGACTCCCTCGAGGGAGTGGCTGTCAGCTGCCCCAGGGCGAGCCCAAGCAGGCGCAGAGCAATGTCCAGGTCGCTCATGACGGCGTCGCGATCGGTGTGGGGATCCACGCGGACGAGCAGATCGAGGCGGCGACCATCGCCCAGCGCCAGGAAGGCGTGGCCGACACAACCGGTCGACACGCGGTCCTCGACTATAGCTCGCCAAGCCTCGAGGGACATGCACCGGAGTTCCGGTTGGGCGGTGCCGGGGTCAGCGGCAGCACAGCTCACCGCCATCGCCTCGCCGCCAGAGACGGAGAGACCACAACGCACCCGCTCTACTCCGAGCCGGCCCACGGCGGCCAGGCAGTATGCCGTCAGGCGCTCCTGGTCGCTCGTGCACTCCAGAAGTGCCTCTGCCACCCGACCGATGAGCGCGGCCAAAGGAGCGTCGGCCGTCTGGCGAGAGCTCTCGTGCGCCTGCATTGCGTCCGCCCCAGCCCGACGGAGCTGCAGACGGAAGAGTGCTCGAGCAGCCAGGTCCTCAGATACGGCCTTGAGCCCGAGCGCGTCGCAGACCTGGGACACTCGCCGGCCCAAGCCCAGACAAAGCTGCTCCAGGGCGTCATCGTCGAGCCGCAGATCGGCTCGGGCTGACGGTGCGCCGCTGTGTGCGGCTGGGTCGCCCGGAGAAGCGATCGCCTGGGTTCCGGCCAACCAGTCGGCTACCTGGAGCGTGCGCGTCAGGAGAGCAGCCTGCCCCATCACGTAGGGCAGCTGGGCCTCGTGATGGTCCCGGATGGCCTGCGCAAGTTCGGGCGCTAGGCCCCATCGCTCGGTCAGCAGCGCCGACGTCGCGGGATGGTCGGGGAGATGGCGAGCGTCTGTAACGGCAGCCAACTCCGTAGCCGGCGGAACGAGCAACCCGATGTCGTGAAGGAAGCCCGCTACGAAGGCACGATCGCGGTCCCGCACGCCCACTCGCCGGGCGAGTTCCCGAGCCGTCAGGGCGGTGGCGATGGCGTGCTGCCAGTGGTCGTCGACGGCGAGGTCGCGCTGCTGAGCCGCCGTGAGCGCGGCAACACCGAGAGTCAATCCCTTGACCGTCTCGGCGCCCAACAGGAGCGGGTTGTGCGACGGTGAGCCCCCCTCGCTGGAGGGCAACCCGTAGGCGACTCGGATCAGGCCCTGTACGCGACTGCGAACCAGGGGGTCGTTGTCGGCCTTGTCGCTCAGTTGGGCTAGGATGCGGACCAGCGTCCCGCCGTCCGCCCTCCGCGGGGTATCGCTTGGCATTACGTCGGCACTGGACCGGAGACCGTCTCGTCGTGTTGACAGGCTGCTCTGCATGAACGGTCGGTACCTCGCTTAGCACTGACTCGCGCGGTTGGAGGGAGTCCCCTCACGATTGTGCAACTTGCGTGCCATGTGGCGGTCCCCAGTGCGCGCCTGTGCGGGTCTGGGACCGGTCCCGTCTAGTCCAGCACCTTCACTCTGCCACCGGTTGGAGCCGCTGCACAGGCCGTACCGAATCACGCGATCGCTAGCACGCAAGGGGCCGGCCGTGGTCTGCGCTCGGCCCGCAAGTCGGCCCAGGAAGGCGGCATGCCGGTGGCTGAGGAGGCGAGGCGCAAGCCGACGGCCCGAGGTCAGCGCAGTTCCGCTACGAGCGCCACGTGCGGCTGTATGGCACCGCGCGGATGGTGGAAATTCCAGGGTGCCATGTGGCGATAGCGTTCGACGCTGTCTGCGCCGTGACCAGGCTGGGCCAGCGAGACCCCTGCCGGCCTGCTCTTGTCGACTGGGGTGGCGTCCGCCATGGCCGCCATGCTGCTTTGCGGAAGCGTGGTGGAAGTGTTGGAGCTGCGACGGGCGACGAAGGTGTGCCGGCTGAGCCCGAGGCGACACAGCACGAAGGGGCGACCTTAGTCGCCCCTTCGAGGTTAGCCCAGCGCGCGAGTCTAGCGGCGCAGGCCGAAGTCTCTGAGGATCGTCTGTACCTGCTTGGTGATGGCGATGCCGTCGGCCAGGGGGCGCTGCCACATGTTGCGGCCGAAGATGAGGCCGGTGGCGCCTTCTTCCATGGTTATGCGCGCCTTCTCCAGCAGATCATCGTCGCCCATCTTGCTGCCACCGGAGAACAGGACCATCGTGCGGCCGGCCGACTCTACGACCTTGGCTACGCCCTCACGATAGCTGAGCGCCAGCTTGTCGTACGGCTTCGGGCAGTTGGCTGCCTTGGCGGCGTCATACTCGGGGACGTTAAGCTTGACGATGTCGGCGCCCAGTTCGCAGGCAACGCGAGCGGCGTAGTCCACCGCGTAGATGCTGTCCCGTCCGCCCTTGGCCTCGATGGCGGAGCCGCGCGGGTATGCCCACACGATCAGGGGCATGCCGTAGCGGTCGCACTCGGTGCGAATCTTGGTGAACTGCAGGAAGTCACGGTCCTGCGCGGGCGAACCGACGTAGAGCGTGTAGCCCACGGCATCGGCACCCAGTCGAACAGCGTCTTCCACCGTGGCGTCCACCGGCGAGAAGGCCTCGGCATCAGACGGGACAGTCGTCTTGCCGTTGATCTTGAGGACGAGGGGCACCCTACCGGCGTAGTTGCGCATGTACTTCTTCGCCAGCCCGATGTGGTAGACGATACCGTTGTAGTTCCCCTGCAGAGCGAGTTTCGCCTGGTACTCTGGGTCGGCGGCATCAGGGTTCGAGAAGAAGTCGATCGGGCCGTGCTCCAGGCCCTGGTCGATGGGCAGGAGAAGCAGAGTGCCGTTCTTCAGACCGGTCTGGTAGAGCAACCGGGTCAGACGGGTACGCTTGCCCAACTCAACATCCATCGAGCCAATCGTCGCGCGTCTCTTCTTCCAGTCGGCGCCTTGAGCCATTCTAGCCTCCGTGCGTTCGTTCACAGATGGCTGCAGACACAGCCATTATTCTACGCACTATACATTGTAGACGCGGTCACATACGGGTGTCAAACGCCCGCAAATCGCCGACCGGTGCCCGATCGTCCATCTGGGCAGACGAGCGGCCCCAGGAACGGCCTCGCCCAGTGAAGTCCAGGGCCCGACCGCCGGCGTCGACTCGGACGCGCCACCAGCCGGTGCACACCGGCGTCACTGGAGTGCGCCCGAGCGACCGGCTGCGGGCAGCAAACTTTGCTTACCGCAGGACTTCCGCCACCTCCACCGGCCGCCCCAAAGCTGCGCTCCGGTTCGCCGCCAGCGACACAGCCAGCGACCGCGTCGCCTCAGCGACGTCGCAGAGCACCAGGCTCCGGTCGCCGGTCCGCACCGCCTCCACGAAGCGGCGGTCCAGGTCCAGCCCCCAGCGCCCTTTGGCGCGGGCGGTAGTGGAGGAGCCGGGCCGGTGAACCTCCACTTGGGCTGAGGTGATGCGTACCAACAAGTCGCGGGAGATCACGTCGAGCATAACCGGGATCGGGCAGTCGGCGAACAGCGCGTAGGTGGCCTGCACCACCCCCACCGCACCGGTCTCGAAGTGCAGCAGCACGGCCGAGGAGTCCCAGTTGTTGAAGCCGGGCTGGCCGCCACGGGCCCGGGTGGAGTACCGGGCGTCGACCGAGCCGATCTCGCCCACGAGGTGGCGCATCAGGTCCAGCAGATGCGTGACCTGGTCCACCATCTGGCCGCCCCCTTGGTCGCGATCGGCGATCCAGGCAACGAGCGGCGTAGTCCAGTACCAGGTGGCGTTTGCCATGGTGACGGCTTGGCCGTCCAGGGCAGAGCGGGCGAAAGGGATCGTCTCCAGGTTGCGCCATTGATACCCCACCGCCGTAATCACCCCGGCCTGATCAGCGGCGTCTCGGATAGCCAAAGCGTCGTCCATGGCGATGGCGACCGGCTTCTCCAGCAGGAACGGGAGGCCCGCTGCCAGCGCCAGCTCGACGTGGGCGCGATGCAGCTTGCCCGGGGTGGCGATCACTACCGCGTCCACCCCTGAGCGCACGAGGTCGGCCGGATCAGCGAAGGCGCGGGCGCCATGTGCCGAGGCCTGCTGCTCCGCCAGCGGCAGGTTGGCGTCGGCAACGGCGGTCACAACCGCCCATTCGATGGCGGCCAGGCGGCGCAAATGCTCCTGGCCCATGCGCCCGGCGCCGATGACTCCTACACGCAGGCTCACGAGGCGTCCACCCGGCTCACCCGCAGTTCGTGCGAGCCGTCTTCGCGGGTGTACTCATAGTAGAACCAGTAGGCGCCGCGGGCGTGGATCGCCTCTACGTAGCGGACACAGCCGTAGGGCGAGGCAAGGGCGGGACCGCTGGTCGTGACGCGCTGGAAGTGCCGCAGGTCGGTGGACACACAGAGGCCGCAGCGCTCCTCGTAGTTCTCGCTCAGATCGGCGGCGCCGTCGTAGAAGCCCCAGTACACCGGCGGCACGTAGATAATGCTTCCCAGACGGCTGCACCAGGAGTCCCACCCCAAGGCGGCGGGCGCATAGAGCTCGCCTTGCCAGCGCCAGTTGACTCCGTCCTCGCTTAGGGCGAGACCGGAGCTGGATTTGGTGAGGCCGGTGTTGTACACGTCTCCGGTGGCGTGCATGGACTGGGCGCCCTGCTCACTGACTCGTTTCGGGCGGGGCGCATAGCTCACCACCATGTAGTACAGCGGCCCTACCATGGCCACCCAGGGGTCCTTGACGCCTTCGCTGTCTACGTCGGCCGCGGCGAGCACTGGACGCCGCGTGCGGACGTCGAACTCCTCCGGGCGAGCCGCCTCCACCAGGTCTATTCGCCACTTGCCGTCGGGGCCCACGTAGGAAAGGTACAGCCGCCACTTTCCCTCCGGCGTGCGGAAGAGCGAGGCTCGCTCCATGGAGGTCGTCTCGAGTTCGGCCTGCGTCGCTACCCAGACGCTACGGAAACTGACGCCGTCCTCGCTGACACTGATGTGGCACTCCTTACCCCGCACCGGCCGCGGCTCGCGGACCCGGTGGTACAGGTAGAACCGCTCAGTCTCGTCATCGTAGATGGCGCCGGGAGCCCCGACCCAGTAGCCCTTACCGGATCCAGTCGGCTCATAGACCGTGGTTCCCTCGGCCGGGTCAAACAGCTTCAGCCCACCGAAAACGCGCCTTCCCATCTGCTCCATTACCGCTATCCTCCCAGTCTCGCTGCTGCCTGCGCGATCGAGCCGCCGGCGCTGGTACCGATACGATCCGCACCGGCTCGCAGCATGGCCGTCGCGCTCTCCAGGTCTCGTATGCCTCCAGCCGCTTTCACCCCTACGCCTGCCGGCGCCAAGCGGCGTAACAGGGACACATCCTCGATGGTGGCCCCGCCCGCACCGAAGCCGGTGCTTGTCTTGACGAAGTCGGCTCCCGCCGACACCGCCAATCGGCAGGCCGCTTGCTTCTCCTCTTCGCTCAAGTAGCCCATCTCCAGGATCACCTTGAGACGCGCCCCGCGTGTGTGGCAAGCAACCGCCACGGCGGCAACGTCCGCCTCCACCAGCCGGTGATCCCCCGAGAGCAGCGCTCCCACGTTGAGCACCATGTCCACCTCGGCCGCGCCTAGGTCTATGGCGCCGGCCGCCTCGACCACCTTGGTGCTCGTGGTGGTGCTGCCGAGGGGGAAACCGGCTACGGCGACGACCATCACGCCCGACCCGGCCAGTCGCCGTGCCGCCCGCCGGACCCAGCCCGGCATGATGCAGACTCCCAACATGGACAGAGCCACCGCCTCGTCGCAGAGGGCATCAATCTGCTCGGCGGTGGCTGTCGCCTTCAGGAGGGTGCTTTCCAGGTGGCGGGCCGGAACGAGCTGGACCTCCGCGCTCACTGCGGCACCTTGGCCCAGTCGGCCAGGAACTGCTCGAGGCCCGCATCAGTCATGGGGTGGTGGAAGAGCTGCTCGAGGATGTCGAGGCGCGAGGTCACCACCTGCGCCCCGATCAGCGCCGCCTCCAGAATGTGCATCGGGTGGCGGACGGCCGCGACGATGATCTTGGTGTCGTAGCCGTAGTTGTCGTAGATGGTCTTGATCTGCCCTACGACTTCCGATCCCGAGTGGCCGATGCCGTCCAGCCGCCCCACGAAGGGACTGACGTAGGTGGCGCCGGCCTTGGCCGCCAGCAGCGCCTGAGCCGCGCTGAAGACGAGAGTCAGGTTGGTCTTGATGCCCATCTGCGTCAGCCTGGTCGTCGCCTTGATGCCCTCCTCGATGGTGGGAATCTTCACGACCACGTTGGGGCCGATCCTGGCGAGGTCCTGCGCCTCGGCCACCATCTGGTCTGCGGTGGTGCCCACCACCTCAAGGCTGACCGGTCCCGGCACCAGGGCGCAGATCTCCTCCACTACCTCCCGGAATCGGCGCCCGGTGGCAGCGATGTGGGTCGGGTTGGTGGTGACTCCGTCGAGTATGCCCCAGTCGAGGGCGCGCCGGATCTCGTCTATCTTGGCGGTGTCCAGGAACAGCTCCATTTGTGCCTTCCTTCCCCTGCTTCGGTGTCTGCGGACCGAACATGATTCGCATCACCTCACGGTGATGAGACCACGCATCTTGTCCAAGGTGGCGGTACCGATCCCCTGAACGTTCATCAGTTCTTCGATTGTACTGAAGGGGCCGTGCTCCTCCCGGTACCGGATGACCCGACCGGCCAGGGTGGGCCCAATACCGGGCAGGGCGTCCAGGTCGGTGGCTGACGCGGCATTTATGTCTACTAGAGTGGAGTTGCTCGAGTCGATGGCCGCGAGGTCCAGCGACTGCACCGCTCGCTCGACGCCGATCTCCCCCTCACCCACCAACGCCGGCACCGACGGTGCCGGCTCGATCAGGCGGATCGGTTCCGAGCTGGGCCAGCGTAGAGCCACCACCACCAGGCCCGTGATGAGAAGGTTGGCAAGCACCGTGACTGCCACGAGCTGACCAGTGCGGGCCGTCGAGGTGGGATTCGGTATGCTCACCTCTACTCCCCCGGTGAGATGGCCAATTGTGCGTGATTGCCCTAGACTAGTCAACGCGGATCAACAGCAGCACGCGGCCCGCAGCGGTCCGGTCTTTCGGGGTGAGAGATAACCCCTCTCCCGGCACAGCGGACGGCCACGCGGGCCAGCTAGGAGGCAGTAGCAATGTCGGGTAAGCTGGCCATTGAGGGCGGATCGCCGGTTCGGACGGACGCCTTCCCCACGCGTATCCAGATCGACGAGCGTGAGATCGAGGCCGTGCTCGGACTGCTTCGGCGCGTGTCGGAGCAAGGCGGCGCGTTCGATCGCTACGGCGGTGTGGAGGTGGACGCCTACGAACAGGAGTTCGCTTCCCACGTCGGCACCAAGTTCGGCACCTCCACCAGCAGCGGCACGGCCTCCATTCACACGGCACTGGGGGCACTGCGGCTGGACATCGGCTCCGAGGTTATCTCGGCGCCCATCACCGACCCCGGCGCAGTGATGCCGATCATCTGGTCGAACTGCATCCCGGTCTTCGCCGATGCCGACCCCGAGACTCTCAACATGGACCCCAAGTCCATCGAGGAGCGCATCACCGACCGCACCCGGGCCATCATCCTGTGCCACCTGGCGGGACAGCCGGCGGACATCGATCCGGTGCTCGAACTAGCGGCCAAGCACAACCTCTACGTCATCGAGGACTGCGCTCAGGCCCATGACGCCGAGTACAAGGGGCGCAAGGTGGGGTCCTTTGGCCACCTTGCCGCCTTCAGCCTCATGAGCGGCAAGCACAGTACGGCCGGTGGTCAGGGCGGCATGGTGCTTACCAATGATGAAGAGCTGTACTGGAATGCCAAGCGCTTCGCCGACAGAGGCAAGCCCTTCAACAGCGACGAGCCTACCAACCTGTTCCTGGGCATGAACTACCGTATGACCGAGATCCAGGGGGCGATCGGCCGGGTACAGCTGGCCAAGCTGCCGGAGATCGTCAACAACCGGCGCAAAGCGGCAGAGATGATCCGCGAGCGCACCCAGGACTTGGAGGCCATTCACCTGGGCAAGGTTCTCGAGGGCACCAACCCGGCCTACTGGTTCCTCTTCGTACGTGTCCATCCCGAGATGCTTCGCGTCCCGAAGACGGACATCGCAGCGGCGCTGCGGGCCGAGGGGATCCCGGTCTCAGCCACCTACGCCACGGTCATGCCCGACGCTTACTGGATGCAGCACCAGGCCACCTACGGCCAGTCTCGTTGCCCGTGGGTCTGCCCCTACTACGGCCGCCAGATCAGCTACGAGGGCAAGCTCCCCAACGCGCACCTCGGCCGCGACCTGCACATGCAGATGAGCGTGCACGAGTGCTACGGGGAGAAAGAAGCCGACGACATCGCTGCCGCTCTACGCAAGGTGGAAGCGGCCTACCGCGTGTAGGCCCGCAGAGCTCCGATCACCAGGGAGCGGCGGCCCCAACCGCCGCTCTTTGGTGCTTCTCCCCGTTGAAGGCCTAGCGCATGTCGATTTCGACGTTCTCCGCCACCCCGCCCAGGATGGTGTAGGTGCCGGGCACCGTCTGAAGCACTGATCCGGGCACGTAGGG
>ENA-UOUL01000457-UOUL01000457.1-bioreactor-metagenome-genome-assembly--contig:-NODE-457-length-69490-cov-5.878697_pt1 | contig 69490 bp, 59 predicted proteins | sample MGYA00249838_ERZ747220 | MGnify/ENA primary metagenome ERZ747220 (study PRJEB28778, sample SAMN05720191) | bioreactor metagenome | isolation source: Anaerobic biogas reactor | place: USA:Washington... | reverse complement strand
AGGCTGGCAATGGCGCCCAGTCCGCAAACGATGCCCTTCCAGAGCGGCTTCCAGGTCATCTGTTGTTGAAACCAGAATGCCAGCCGGGTGATAAGCAAAGCCCACGACAGGGCAAAGAGTTGAGTCCAGCCCACTGCCAGGGCGGCACTAGGCGTGCTGCAAATCAGGAAGGCTAAAGCCACCGCTTGCGGCCCGGTCCAGCCGCGCCGGAGAACAAACGTCGCCAAGGCCGCGCCCAACCCGGCCATACCGAGAACCGCGGCGGCCCGCAGATAGCTGAAGGCTGCAATCGTGTCGATCTGCGCAAAGACCGCCGGATAGAGCAATCCTAAGATAAAGCGCCCGCAACCGAACAGTACGGACCGTGACACTTCAGGGTTGTGATGGGCCATATATAGGCAACTGTAGTCATCAGACATACCGTAAGTTGTCATCAGAACCGGCAAATGGAGCACAACAACTGCAACGGCCGCACCCACGCCGGCCGTCCAGGCCTGTCCGCGCGGGCCAGGAGTGAAGGTGCTGCGCGTGCGCGGAGTAACCAGTAGCAACGGGATTACGGCGATTGCGAAGAATACGGACGCGCCCGCCAGTGCGCGAACGAGGCGAATCATTCCGGCCGGCCAAACCAGCCCCAGTCGTACCGGACGGGGCGGTTGCACGTCCACCCAGACCGGGTCGGACGGCAGGGGCAAGCCCGGACCGGCAGGAACCTCGATCACCAGCTCACGCGCCTCCGCCGGGATTCGCGCTGCCAGCCTGTGCCACTGCGCGTGGCCGGAACTGCTTAGCGACGGAAAGGTGAACTGGGCCAGGGCGGGACTGTCCGGCTGTCCCGACGCCCGTATAAACACACTCACCGGGCTTGCCTTCGCAGCAGCGTCAGAAGTATGCGACTCGGGGGGAAAGGGCCGGGCAATCCACACCGAAAGCGCGTGCTCGCAGTTCGGCAAACGCGACAAGTCTGCGAAAACTCGGTCGGCAGCGCCAGCCGTGGCCTCGCCACACTGAAGCTCAACCGTGGTCCTGCTTTGCCCCCCTGTAGTGGCTGTGAAGGGCCTCACCCAGCGGCGGCAATCGCTGTCCGCCTCCCTGGTCAAAATCAGCGGCTGCAGCGCCGGCAGGCAGGCGGCGGCGACCGCGGCCAGCATCGCGCCCGCGGCGATTGTTGTCGTCGGCCAGGGTTCGTTCCGGCGTCGCCCGGCCCATACCGCCAGAGCCACCGCGAGTGAGTAGACTGCCGCCGTAAGCAAGAGGCTGCCCAGAACAGTTTCGGGTTCAACGGTGCTGGTAAGCACGGCCAGGCGCGCCGCAGTCGCCCCGGCAAGGGCTGCTACAGCTACTTTGCGATCATTTCGGAACACTGAATTTGCGATTCCTTCCGCGCTCCAGGGCCGGCCGCCGGTTGGGCATCCAACGCCGCGCACTGTGATGGGTCTGCTTCGTGCAGATTCGAAGCCCAGGGCTGGGCAACCGTGGCGTGCTCGCCGGCGGCCAGCGACTCGAACAGGCGGACATAGCCCTGGTAGGCGTACCGGCGGTCGAGACGGCGCGCCAAATCGGGCGGTATCGGCGGTGGCGCAGCGCATTCGCTGACGGCCAGCATGGCCGCGGCCAGATTTTCGACAAACTGCGGCTGCTCTTTTGCCAGAAGCCTGGCGAATGACTCAGCGCCGTCTATGTCGAGTATGGACGCATACGGCGGCGGCACCAGCCGGCCGCGTTGCGGGTCGACCAAGTCCGCGGCCGCGCCGACGTCGGTCGCCACGATCGGCAGTCGCGCATAGAGCGCTTCGGCCAGCGACAAACTCCAGCCTTCAACAAAGGATGGCAGGACGAATGCGTCGCACAGCATGTACAGTTGCTGCGGATCCGGCCGGTGTCCCAGCCACAGTATCGCGTCGGCCACGCCAAGCCGCTCGGCCTGTTCACGAACGCTTTTGGCGTACGCCTCGTCCATGGTGGGGCCCAGCAGTGCCAGCTTCAGATGCGGGTTATGCTGCCGCGCCCGTTGCAGTGCCGCGACCAGCAGGCCCTGAGCCTTGGGCGGGTAGATCGAGGCGACGTTCAGGAACACGAAATCCTGGTCAGCCAGGCCCAGCGCCCGTCGCTGGGCGGCGCGGTCAGTGGCCGCGCGGGCCGCGTCAAGCTTCTCAAGGTCGATTCCGTTCGGAATAACCAGCATGCGTTGCGGCGACAGGCCCAGACTGGCTTGTGCATAATAAGCGGCGGCTTTGGAGACGCAGACGTACGCGGTGGTGGCGGGATCGGCGCGGCGGTACGCGGCGCGCATGTTTGCGTCTAGCCCGACGTAGGCGCTATGGACCGTCTGCACGAAGGGGCGGCCGGCCTCAGCGACCAGCTCGACGCCGAACAGCGAGTGGTGCGCATTAACGAGATCCCAGTCACGCAGCAAGTCGTGATACGCCTGTGCCCGGCCCAGTTGCGGCAGATGGAGTATTGGCAGACCGGCGCGCCGCGCTTCAAAAGCTGCGGTCCCCTGGCGACCCAACACCAGCAGACCCACTGCCATCTGTGCGGCGCTCAGCGTCGCGGCCAGGTCGAGCATCACTTGCTCTAACCCGCCCTGTTCGAAATGCTCTACTTGCAGCAGTACCCGCAAGGGCCGGCGGCCGCTATGCGATTCCGGTTTTGGCAACGCTGGAGCTTTGCGCTCCCGCTCTGTACGCGGTTCTCGGCTCGCGTGCGGTAAGGTGCGCGCCAGTGGCCGATCAAAGGGCAAACGCTGGCGGAGCTGGCGCAGTGCGTGCATGCAACGCCTGCCAACGCGCTCGCGCCAACTGCCGCGCGGGAAGACGAAAAATCGCAGCCGGTACAGCGTCTGCAGCAGCCGCCAGCCGGTGCTGTTGTAGATGCTGGCCAATTCCGCCGAAACGCGGTTCAGCTCCGCGCAGACGGCCAGGCCGGCCTGCTCGGCGCGGCGCAGGCGCTCATCGGCAGAGAGCTTCGCGCTGCCTGCGGCCAGCCCGGCACGCTCCAAGAACGCCGCGGCCGCGCCGCCATCACACTGCTCCGCGCTAAGCTGCTGGTAATCGCGCCAGATGCTCTGCGCCTCGCGCCAGCTCGCGTCTAGAGCCTCGTTCACCCGCACAAATTCGATCGCTTGCGCGGCCGATTCGCGCGCCGCGGCCGGCGGAAGCACGGGGCGATTCGTCCGGTTTCGCAACGTGCGCCCGCGTTCGAGCAGTTCAAAGAATCGCTCGGCCATTGCCCGCAGTGTGAAGTGTGCCTCGATGCGCTGCCGCGCATTGCGCCCCAAGGTATGACGCCGGCGCTCGTCCTGTATCAGCTCCTCCAGAACCGCGGCATAAGCCGCCGCTTCTTCGGCCTCGCCGCGCTTCGGGAGCAGCACTCCGCATTCCGGCGTGACCAGTTCGCGCTGCCCGCCGACGTCGGCCCCGACTACCGCCAATCCGCAGGCCATTGCCTCGTAGATCGTCAGAGCGATGCCTTCCCATAGTGAAGGCAGGAAGAAGATGTCCGCCGCCGCCAGAAGCTCGCGCAGCCGCTCGGCCGGGACCTCGCCCAACAGCCGCACACGCTCCGTCAACCCGTGTTGCCGAATGAACTGTTCTACCCAGTCGCGCTCGGCGCCGTCGCCGGCCAGCAGCGCCCGGAAAGGCTGCTTGCGGGTCACCAGTTTGTGCAATGTCGCTGCCAGCACGCGCGGCTGCTTCTCGGCATCCAGCCGCCCGGCAAACAGCACGCATACCTCGTCCGGCGCAAGGCCCAGCTCGCGCCGCACACGTTCCCGCGTCCGCGGACATGGCCGCCAGAGCTCCGGATCGATGTTCAAATAAAGCACTTCAATCCGCGCCGCGTCGCCGCCGCGCTGGACGATATAGCGCTTGAGATGCTCCGAAGTGACCAGCGTCAAATCGACGTAGTCCTGGTAGCCGGCCGCGTACCGCGCGTAGCCGCCGTTCTTCCAGTGCGGCGCCTCCGAGTGGCATAGGTCGAGATAGACCGGCTCCGGACACGTGGAACGCAGGTACGGCAGCAGCAGGTAGCCGAGCTCACTGCCACTGGTCAGCACGAACTGCGGTTGCCGTGAGGCGATCAGATAGTGCAGGAACGCCGGATAGGCGGGCAAGCGCAGGAACTTCGGCAGCACGAGGACATCCGGCGTGAAGTGGGTGAACTCGCCCGTCCACCTGGGGTCGGCGCCGTGCAAGGCCGCAACCGTCACTTCCCAGCCGCGCTGCGCCAGTTGCTTCAGCAGTTCCAACGCGGCTCGTTCGGCCCCGCCCAGCGATAGGCGCGGAATGATCATCAGCAGGCGCGGGGCGCTGGGCGCCAGCCGATTCAGGCCGATGGGGGCAGGGGCTAAGCTCTCGAACGGCTCAGGTGCGCGCCGGGCGCCTTCGGGAAGGCCTTTTTTTAGAGAGTACCAACGTTTGGGTGGCGCACCCGGCATCGCGCCCGGCGGGCCAGCACTTGGCGCTGGCATGCCCGCGCTTGGCGCTTGGGCATGGCACCCGGCACCGGGTGGGACCGCACTTGGCGCTGACATGCCCGCGCTTGGCGCTTGGGCATGGCACCCACCGCACTCGGGATGCGTTTCGAAGAACCAGTAGAGCTCTTCAAGCGCGGTGGGTTCGATCTCCGCCCCCTCGTCGAGCTGCCACACGTATGCACTGCGGGCCGTGGCAGAAATCGCAGCGCGTGCCCCCGTTCCGCTGCCTTGGGGCAAGTCTATAACACGAACGCGCGGATCGCGCTGGCGGTATTGGTCGAGAATAATCTGGGCGCCAGGGTCCGGGGCGCGCTCCAGGATGAGCAGCCACTCCCACGCCTGAAAACTCTGGCGAAAGAGCGAAGCCGCGGTTCTTTGAAGTTCATCGCCCGCCTGTCGAACGGCCGTGACGATCGACACCGCCGGCGGCGCCGCCAAATCCGCGGGCGCATAGCCGAAGTGCGGCACGCCCTGTGACCCGTGCGAGTCGTGGAGCGAACCGGCTGAAGCTGTGCCGGCCTCAGATGACATCCGCGAACCCACGCTTGGTTTTCATGAACCAGGCATAGCCAAGCTGCATGACTATCAGCGAGAGGACCGTGACGATGCCCAGCCAGAGCCACTCCAGTGACTGACCCGGTTCACCCATGAGCGTCACGCGCGCATTTTCGACGACGACTGTCAGCGGGTTCAGCCGCATCACGAACTGCACCTGGGGGTGAGCCTGCAATGCGGGCATGTCCAAAGGGTAGAAGATCGGCGTCAGGAAGATGAGAATTTGAATAATCACGGTGATCGCCTGCCCCACGTCGCGCACGTAGACGCCGAGGGATGCCAGGAACCACCCCAACCCCAGGCACAATAGCAGCAGCGGTATAAATGTCAGCGGATAATAGGCCAGTGCAGGCGGCAAACGCTGCTCCAACAGCACTATGCCCGTCAGCAGCACCAGCGAGCTGATGAGCCCTTGCACCAGCGCCGTGAGGAGCGCCACTGCCGGCAGAATTTCGAGCGGGAAGACGACCTTCTTCACATAGTTAGCGTGCGCGACAATCAGCGCCGCACACGCGCTCGCCGTCTCGGCGAAAATGTTGAACAGCAGCAACCCACAGAACAGCTTCAACGCGAAGCGTACCTTTGATTCATCGCCCAACCCCCACCGCGCCTGCAGCACAAAGCCAAACGCGAACGTGTACACCACCAGCATCAGCAGCGGCATCAGCAGCGACCACAACAGGCCCAGCGCGGAGCCGCGGTATCTCAGCAACAGGTTCCGCTTCGTGAGCTGCCCGATAAGCTGCCGGTGCCGCCAGAGCGTGCGCGGAATGAGGTCCGGCCGCAGGTAATACGCCACTGACCGCGATTGATGAACGTAAGTTTGAACCTGCGCGACGCTCACCTCTTCACCGCTCACATACCGTCCAGCTCGGCCCCGCACTTCGCGATCCGCGTTTCCGCGTTTCTGAGAGTGGACGAACAAAGCGCAGACCGCTGCTGAGAGCCCAGTATCCCCGAGCGGCCGTACCACTTCAACCGCCGTACGAACAGCCCTGCTCAGCCGTCCGATTCGGAAGGTTGCTCCCGCGGCCGCTCGGCGACCACGGCCGATAGAAACTTGCCTGTGCGAGGTTCTCCATCGAGCCAGCCGCCTCCAACGGACAACCTGGCTCGTTATCCGGCGACGGCTGCCTCATTTTCGGTGGATTAAGCCGTGGATTCTAGGTAAACTGCAACCTGTATCGCCGGTTCGAGAAACCGTAGGAGGAAGAAGTTATGACGCGCCTATCGACTGTTGCGGCCTTGTGCAGCGTCTTAGCGGCGCCCGTCCTGGCCGCCCCCTTCGTCGTTCCGATCGATCCTGCCCAATCGACGCTTAACTTCCAGCTCTGTATCAGTGAGTCATGCAGCACGGATTCCTCGCCGGTTGCCGGAACGGCAACCTTGGAACTGGCCAACGTTTCCGACCCGCAGCAGATTTGGCTGCACGACTTCGACTTTCAACTGGTCGAGAATCTACACTGGTACATAAGCTGGAGCTTCCTGGGGAGTTTCACGGCCGACGTGACCGATGTCGCCATCGCCTACGCGTATCCGGGCACGCCGCTTGGGCCGAATCCCATAACCAGCGGGACTTTCAGCTTTACGGGCGTGCCGGTGGAGACCGAGGGCATGCTCACGTACAGCGCCGTCGGCCTGCCCTGCACGGTTTTGCAGGCGGCCGGCCTGCTTTGCAGCGACACGCAAAGCCTGGATCAGGGGACGCAAACGGCCGACACGCTCGGCGGCACGATTACGTCCGCGAGTCGCGTGGTGACGCTGGTGACGAACATCGACATATTGGCGCCGCTGGATCCGGCCTACCCGGAGATGGGCACGCTGCACGTGTCGGGCACGGTGCGCGGCTCGGTGTACGTGCCGCCGGCCGCCGGCGATACGAATTGCGACGGCGCGGTCAATGTGTTCGACATAGATCCGTTCGTACTGGCGTTGGTCGACTCCGCCGCATACGCCTCGGCCTTTCCTGCCTGCGAAATCAGCACCGCGGACACTAACGGCGACGGCGAAGTGAACGTGTTTGACATTGATCCATTCGTGCTGCTGCTGACCGGCGGTTGAACCAGCGGCCGCGCAGCATGCCGGTGTTGCGAGAGGCGCGCAAATGGCTGACCGGCCGCGTCGATGACCTGGCCGTGTCGTGTGCGCCCTGGCTTTCAGCGCGGTCGTTGGACCGCGTTGGACCGCTGATCGCCTGGTGCGGTCCGCGGCTGCCCGTGGTGGGCCGGCTAGCGGCGCAGAACATGACGTCCGCGGGCCTGTACTCTGCGCAGATTCACCGCGACTACTTTGCGAATGTCGGGACACACCTGGCCGGCGCGCTACAGGCTCTGCGCTGCGCGGGTCGCTCGCAGCAAGGGCCTCAAAGCGATCTGAAAAGTCTGGCCGAAGGCTGCATCCAATTGGATGACTCCGTTCACACGCTGGCAGAAGCCGCCGGGCGCGGGGCGGTTCTGGTCGGCCCGCACATCTCGAATTACCTGCTGAACCTGACGCGCCTCAACCAGGCCGTCCCGCTGACCATTTTTCTGCGGCATTCGAAGGATTCGAGCCGGCAGCAGGCAAAGCAACGCTGGTACCGCGCCAGCGGCGTAAGTTGGATTTCAGAACCGGCTGGCCAGAACGGGCCGCTGGGCCGGCTGGGGCAGATGAGCTCCGTCTTGCGAGCCGGCCGCGTGCTATTCATTACACCCGACCTGGCAAAGAAGCGCGGCGAGGGCGTCGCAGTGCGGCTGTTGGGGCGCGAGGTGTACTTGCCCGCAGGTGCGGCCGCGCTTGCGGCGCGGACGGGTGCTCCATTGTTTGCGTTGCATGCGCGGAAGGAACACCGCGTCCAGAAGCTCTTTGTGCGTGGTCCGTTCGACCTTGGTACCTCGCTCCCTCGTTCCCGTGATCCCTCTCAAGCCGGGCGGCGCACGCCGGCTCTGATCGCGGCGGGGATGCAGTGGTTCGCGGACGAATTCGAGCGGTTCCTGCGCGAGCAGCCGGCATTGTGGTACCTGTGGGCGGACAAGCGCTGGACGCGCGTGTTCCGCGGCGACCCGCGCTACGTGGGGCCCGGCGCGTCGCTGTAGCCAGGTCGCCGGGCGGGCGGTTATCCTTCGTGAATGGTGGCTTTGGCGGCGCTCTTGTTGGTTCCCGTATGCATGTGGGGCGGGCAGTCCGTCATGCTGCGCCTTGCGGGGTTGCCGATTCGCCTGCGGATTGGGGCCGAAGACCTGCCGCCGAACCTGCGACGCTGGAATCGCGTCATTACTCAGGCCGCGTTTGCGGCAGTGCTGATAGGTTATCCGCTGCTGTGCGGGCTATCGCCGATCGCCTACTACGCGCGCTATCTGCCCCTGGGGCGCAGGCCACTCGAATTGCTATATGGCGCCGCGGCGGCTGTCCTCTATCTGTGCCTGCTGTACGCCGCGTGGGTGGCCGGCGACAACGTTCACTTTCGCGCGCGGCACGCCGGTCCGCGGCTGATCCGGCGGATTGCGGCCGCGCCGCTGACGGCCGTGTTCGCGGCCGGCGTCGAGGAGCTCCTTTTTCGGGCGGTGCTGCTGGTTGGGCTGCTGGAGACGTTTGACGAGGTAAGCGCGGTGGCTATCGGGGCGATGCTATTCGCGGGGGCACACTACATTCGCCGCGTCAAGCGCTACTGGACATTCGCCGGGCACGTTGTCCTGGGCGTACTGTTGTGCTCCGCATTCGTCTGGACCAAAGCGCTATGGCTGCCGTTTGGACTGCACGCGGGCGGCGTGCTTGTGCTGGCGGGGGTGCGGCCGCTGGTGCGCTACACGGGGCCGGCCTGGCTGGTGGGGGCGAGCATTTACCCCTACGCGAGTGTGGTGGGCATTGGGGCGTTGCTGTTGTTGACAGTGAACATATGGCTGGCATACGGGGGCGGATCATGAGCGCGGAGCATACCGAATTGGCGGCGGGCAACGTGGAACTGGACGAAATTGATCGCGCGGTGCGCGAGGGGCGTTTGACGCGCGTGGTGCTAGAGTCGCCGGAACAACTTCTGACGGGGCTATGGAATGGCGAGATCGACGCCCAAGCGTGGCTTAAGGCCGGCGTCGAGGTGGAGTTCGCCACCGAGGTTGACGGGGCGGCGCTGCCGCACTTGCTGCTGGAGAGCTGGAGCGTCAACGCCGGCCGGCACCGACGGCGGCGCGTTGTGGCCGGCGCGGTCTTGAGCGTCATTGCCATGGCGGCCGCGTTCATCCTGCTCTGGGCCGCCGCCTAGAGCAGAGCCGGGGCGTGCCGCCCCGGAATGCCGCCCAAAAACTTCTGCCTACGCAGTACCCGCTCCCACTTATGCCGTGCCGCCCCGAAATGCCGGCGGCGGCCCAATGCAGTTCGCCCTCCGTTGCGGCTTTGGTCTCCCGTTTCGCGCTCTAGTCTTCTTCCTGCTCCGGATTCAGGCCGACTATCGAGACGTGTATGCCTTGGGTGGTCGTGCTGATCGTGAGGATCGAGGGCGCGGAATACTGGAGCATTTTCTGGTTGAGTTTTTCATCCGAGAAATCCATGCCGGTGTTTTGCAGGATCATCTCCGTTATTATCGCGGACGGATCACCCGCCAACTGCTCTTTCTTGCGTGCGAGTTCCATCAGGCCCTGCGTCCACTTGCGCTGATCAATGTACATTACGCACCAGGCCTCCTTCGGCACGTTACGCTGCGCACGGCGGAAGGCGGTATCTTCCGTTAGGCCACTTGAGCCGCCGCCTGAAAGCGCAGCTTCCACAGTCGCCTGGCTGCCGACCAGCAGGCGGTCGTTGCCGATCGCCAGCGTCCCGCCGGTATACGGCACGTTGTAGGCCGGGTTGCCGCTGATGTTGCGCGGCTCCTGGCCCGGTGCCAGCAGCGGGGTTAACACGCGGGCGAGCGCGTCGCGATTGCGATGGCCCAGCGCGATCATGCCGCGCAGCGAACCAGGACCATACGGACGGGCCAGGTCCACCGCCCCTACCAGCGGTCCGGCCAGATGGTCAATCAAATCCTTGCGCAGGTTTATGGGCTGGCCGTCGGGTGGCATGGGAACCTGCTCCATTGCGGCGCGGGCCTCTTCGGCCGCCTTCGGATCAGTTTGGGCTACGATCCGCAGCACATCATCGATGAGCTTGGGCGGGTCGATGTTGAGGCTGGCGAACATGGCGGTATCCGAGGTTGTCCAGGAGGGCGGGTCGAGCGGCTTATTCTCCATGCTGAGGATGCGCGCAAGGCCGGTGCGCTCGCCGCTCATCAGGAACAAGACCTCGATCTTGGAGTCATACGATTTGCTGCCCAGGCGGCAATGACCGACGGCGGCCCGCAGGCTGCCGGCGCCGATTATGTCGAGGGTTTGGCGCAATGAGGCAGCTTCCTCGCCTTCGGCGTCGCGTCGCAACATCTCGAACACACGCGGCAGGTTACCCAAAAGGCGAATCTGGCCGACGGGCTTCAAGCTGCTCAGCAGTAGTTTGTGATCTTCGGTGGCGGCCAGGGTCTCGCCGCCCCGCTCGCGCGCCAGCACACTCTTAATCCGGTCGGGCGTAGCGGACGCGATCAACCGGTCGCCGGCGAAGCACAGGGCCAGTTTCTCCGGCAACTTGTCGGGCGAGAGCAGCCCCCAAGCGTCATCCAGTTTATCGGCCAGGACCTCATTGATAGCCTCTGGGTCCATTTCTGGCTCAAGCTCGAACTCGAGTTCATCCTCTTGGGCCTTTTCCTCTGCTGTCGGCTTCGCTCCCCTAAACACATGAATGGTCTGGCCGGCGGCGGTAACAGTTTCGTAGCTGCGGGCGGCCGTCTTAAGGCGGGCAACGGCGGAGTCGAAATACTGCTTCATCAATTGCTGATCGCCGACGCCCGCCACGACCACCGGCTCAATAGTGTCGAGCCCCGCCCCGGGCGCCGCGGCGATATAGAAGGCAAGCGGGCCGGCCAGCGGGTTTTTCAAGTTCTCGACCTCCACCTCGACCAGTTGTGCCAGGCGTTCCTTGAGCGTCTTGGCCAGCTTGCCCCAGACGCCCGACATGGAAGGCATCTCTGCCAACTCTTTGTCCTGGCTCATCTTGTAGGCGACGGTGTTCTGGAAATCCTTCCACAACTGGGCCGTGTCAGGGATGCCCAGGTAGAACAACGCATCTGCCGGGACCCATTCGGCCGGATCGGGGGCGGCTTCGCGGGTTGTCTGGGCGAGAGCGGCAGGCGTCAGGAGCAGGAAGAGGCCGGCGAACGTCAGGCCGAGCGCGCGTTTCATTTGTCACCTTTCGCTTGAGTGGAGTCGTTTTGCTTCAAGAACACGGGGGCTTCGAGCTTGCCGCGTGGAGCGGGTTGCATGTAGCGGTAGCCGGCAGTGGAGGTTTCGCTGTTGTAGGCGAAGGCGTCGCGGTTGCGCAGGAAGTCAAGCACGTAGCGGACGGGGATGGCGAAGCCGATGCCCTCGGACCACATAATCTTCCAGGTGTTCACGCCGATGACTTCGCCGCGGTTGTTGAAGAGCGGGCCGCCGGAATTGCCGGGATTGATCTGGGTGGTGGTCTGGATGTAGACCATGCCCTCCTCGGCGCGGTTGTGCTTGCTGATGATGCCTTCGCTGACACTGCGCTCCAGGCCGAGCGGGTTGCCGATAGCGAAGACCGCGTCGCCATCGCGCACGTCGTCGCCGGTCGCGAGGTATGTCACCACCGGCTTGTAGTCTTTTGGCAGATCGACGCGAAGCAGCGCCAGGTCGACGACGGGGTTAATGGCGACGATGTCCACGTCCTCGAACTTCTCGCGTTTGAATTCGTCGCCGATTTTGCGGAAGACCGTGACCGCGATGCGTGTCTCGCCCTCGATCACGTGGAAGTTGGTGATGACGTGGCCGTGCTCGCTGATGAAAAAGCCGCTGCCCAGCGCGCCCGGAACGGAAACCAGGACGACGCCTTCGCCGAAGCGTTGGGTGAGCTGCTTGACGCCGTCGACCGGCAGGCGCGCGGTGCTGTAAAGGTCGGGGGTAGTCTGGACGCACTCGACCGGCTGCGTATCGGTCGGCTGATCGGGGTCAATGCCCTGGATTTCATCGCGCGGGATGGAAAGCAGGTCGAACCCGAGGTCGACAACGATATGTTGGGGGTATTCGCGGAGCACTTCGCCGGAGACGCGCTGGCCGCCCTTGAGGACGACGGTCTCGGCCCGAGCGGCGGCCAAAGCGAAGGCGGCGAAAATTGCGGTAGTAACCAATAACTTGCGCATACGGACCCTCAGAAAAGCGAAAAGGGGCCTGTTCTTGCCCCGGCTTCCGGGGGGAATCGTAAGAAAGCGCGGGGGGGAAAACAAGGCTGGCTTTGTCCAATAAAAATGGGATCGAGGGATCGAGGGATCAAGAGATGAACGGGGACCGCAGTTCGTTTGGAAGTGCAGCTTGGGCGGTAACGCGTCTGCGACGCCGCGCTTTCAGCGCTGCAGCATTTGCAACAACGAGCTGCGAATCCGCGCGACCCATTCCATGTCGCCGACGGCAAAGCCGGCCAGGAACGCGAGGCAGATCAGCACCGCAATGCAGACTGCGATGATCACCTGCCTGTCCGCGTAGGTCCGTCGGGCCTCACTCATGGTGCTGTACCTTGTTTGCGGAAGTCCTTGATGACCTTGGAGATCTTCTCGCCGTAGACCGTTGTATCAAGCGCCTGGTAGTAACCGCGGTCGCCGGTGCAGCTTAGTCCGACGACCGAGTCGCCCAGCGCCACCGGGCCGCCGCTGCCGCCGGCTTTCACAGGCGCGGTGTGCTCGATCCACCATGTGCCGACCTTGTCCTGGTAGAGGCGACTGATCGTGCCGTTGGCGCTGGCCAGCGGCGTGTCGCGCACGGTGGAATCAACTTGTTCCGGCATCTCCTGAAAACCGATGACGCGCACCGGGACGTTGAGTCGCTGGACACTCCCCTTCGGCGCGATTCTGAAGCGATAGGGGATGTAAGCGTCGACTTTCAGGAGCGCCAAATCGGTGACGGTGTCCTGCCAGACAAGCTCGGCGTCGAAGCGCTCGTTATTCAAATAGACCCAGGTGCGCAGAGGAAGGTGTGCTTGCGCTTCAGGCGGCGGCAGGACGTGCTTGCAGGTCAACAAAAAACCGTCGTTCGAGACCGCCCACGCGGTGCCGTACTGCAGAAAGACAATGTCGCCTTGCCCGTCCGCGGCGCCGACGGCCACCAGGCCAACGGCCTTTTGGATGCGTTTCCAGTCGTCTAGATTCACGAAGCGCCGGTTGACGAGGCGGATTTCGTCGGGCAGGAACCCGAAGACGGAGAGTGCCAGCCACACGAGCAGCAAAGCGGCCGCGCCGGCGCCGGAATAGATGGTGGCGCGCGAAGTGCGCGCGGTTTGGAAGGTTCTTATGAGGTCGCGTATGAGCTTCACGGCGGGGTTGGGGTGCGTGCGGTTCATCTGCGAAAGCACGAACGCGGCGCCGCAAGAGCGACAATGGGTTCGGCCGCGCTGTTCGGGCGGGTAGAGGCTGGAAGCTTTGCAGTGTGGGCAGGTGAACGGAATCACACGGGCCTCCCGGGGCTGGGTCAGGGTGCGTCGAGGGTTGCCTTCTCGGCGATGTTCTTCCAGGCTTCCAGGAAATCTTCCGCCTGACGCTCCATTTGGCGCAGAGCTTCCTTTTCTACGTCCAGCAGGTTCCTGGCTCGCTGTTGCGTCTTGAGCTTATCGATGGCGCTCGTGAGCCGTTTCACGTGGTAATCGGCCAGGTCTTTGATGGTTTTCAGGCGGTCCGCGAGGGCCTGTGTACGATCTTCCGCTTTAGGCGCTTCGGGGGCTGCTTTGGGCGGTTCGGGCGGTGCTTTGAGCTTTTCCAGCTCCTGCTTGATCGCCTCGACATTATTGGCCGTGGATAAACTCGCATCACGCAATTCGCCGAGCTTCGTCAAAAGGGTTTCGTCTCCCTCGCGGATTGCGCCTTCTATTGCGTCTTTCGCGCCCCTCTGGCTGTTAGCGAGCTCAGCTAAACTTTCGGCGGTGGCGGTTTTTCCCAGCATTTGTTTTAGCGCGTCCTGCATTGCAGCCAATTGGTCGCCTTGCTCCAGGCTTTTTTGGACATCGCCCCGCGTTTCGAAGACCGGATTTAGAATTTTTTGCTGCATGTCGTTTTGGTACCGGTCAAAAGATGAGAGGCGCGTGGTGATGTGGATCATGGCGGCCATGTTCGCGAGTAGCAGGACCACGACGAGCGACACGGCCAGCACGCCAGCGGTTGCGAAGCGAGCGGCGGGCGCCGAACCGGAACGCGGGAATTGGCTGAGCGGTGTTTTTTCCATCGGAAGGTTCGCAGGCGTTGGAGGACCGGAGCCGTACAAGAAGGCGACGGCCACCGGGGCTCCTGAGGTTAGACACTTGAAACACAACGAAAACTCGGGCAGCGCCAGGCAGCGCTGCACTATGGCCTGAATGTCTTTCAATGAGATGTTGGTTGCGGAATGGATGGTGCGCCGGGATGCGGCAACTGCCTGCGCGACGCTGCTGACCACTTCCGGATGAAGCGTATCCCGGGACGAAGCGCTTAATTCTGTAATGGTTGCTCCAGCCCGGCTCTTTTCCCAGCGGGACAGGACTACCGCATCCAAGACGCGGACCACCGACGGCGCCGAGTCGGCGGGAATTAGCAGAGTTTCAAAACGCAGCGTAGCCCGGCCGTGAGCGTCAGGCCCGCCGGACAACACGCGCGTGAGCAGGAAGCGCTCGCCGCAGCGGCGCCAGATCACGCCCGGCTCACTCGACAGGGAGGCCAGGTACTCCGGGTCGTTTGTCTGACCGAAGAAGAACTGCTCCAGCAGCGCGTTCTCGGCCGGAGTTACGCCGGCCGACCGCTCGGCGGTTTGGTACCGCCCGTCGCGATGGGCGAAAACATGGTATGGAAACGGGCCGATCATCCGCCGGTTCCCGGGCTCATGGTGGCGCCGCGATGGAGTTCGACTACGTGCCGCACGTAGACGCCCGCCAGAAACGACAGCAGCAGGGTCACAAACAAGGCCAAGAACCAGGCGGCCTTGACCAGTGCATCGCGCGCCGACGCGCGGCGCAGAACCGCCTGGCGCGCCCAATTGATTTGTTCCTGCTGGATGGCCTGCAGCATGGCCTCCACTGGGGCCTTGACGACTTCGACGTTCGCGAGTTGAACCTGCGTCCGCGTTTTTGCCAGTGAGGAGAAGTGCATCATGCGCATGCCCGGGCCTAGCAGTCGGGCCGAGTGCGGCAAATGCAGCATTACAAACTGGGCCACATGTTTGCCGACAAGTTCCGAGTTCTCATCACGTTTGGTGAGCGCGAAGACGAACTTGGGCATGACCGGGCGCGACTGGTAGAAGCGAAACAGGTTTGACAAACAGTAGTCGAGCTCGGCGGAATTTGCGACGATGCTGGCGGGATCGGCCAGTACGATCACGCCGGCGGCGTCCTCGCAGAAGCGCATCAGCTCGCGCGCTTCGTCGCTGTCTATTGCCAAATCAAAGAATACGCGGCGGAACAGTTCCCCCGGGTAGTCCAGGCAGCGCAGATGGTACTTTTGGCCGTTCCGCTCCAACTCGAATTCATAAGGCCGCAGCGCCTGTGTAGCCGGCGGCATTGTTCCACGTTTGAGAGCCTCCACTGAGCCCAACAGTTCGGTGTGCATCGCGCCGCTGCCGGCGCGCATGATCATGCCGTCGGACCCATTCCACAGATGGTGGTAGAGCACGCTGAGATAAACCGTCTTGCCAGCGGACGGTCCGCCCAGGACGATGATCGTCGAGGAACCGGTCATTTCTTTCCCAACACCGCAAGCTGGGGCGACTTGGCGCAGCTCCCGAGAGACGAGCTGTAGCCTCTACGACAATAGCATAACGAAAATCAAGCTCAGAGCAAGCGGCACACGTTTCGCAAAGGTCAAGGAGGGAATGGGTGTGGGACGGATTTGCGCGCCAGTCGAGGCGACATACTACCGCTTGTGCGAGTGCGCTGGGATTGGCGGCATTCCAAGCGACACCCGGCGGGTCAGCTCTATGCTCGCGCGCGGCGCATTACTAGATTGCCCGGCAGACGCTTGATGAGGCCCTTCAGTTCTAGTGTCGTCAGTGCGGCCAGGACTTCGCCCGGGGGCAATTCGGCCGCGCGGATGACCATGTCCTGGAGAATGGCGTCGTATGGGATCACCTCGAAGACACGCTTTTCAGCCGGTGAGAGGGTTGGGCCGGGAGGCGGCGTTCCGGCGCCGCTGCTCGCGCCCGGTTCAGTGGCCGACGCCACCGTTCCGGCAGCAGCCCCGCGCTCCCAGAGTGACGCGCCGCCCTCCCGGGGCGCTGCCTCGCCTTCCGGGCGCACTGCCTCGCCCGCGCCGGCTACTGCCTCGCCCTCGCGAGGTTTTGCCTTAGTGTCCCGACGCGCGGGGCCGTAGAGCTTTAGTTTAAGTTGATAGCCGACCTCGCCCAGGCCTTCGAGGATGTCGTCCAGGCCGGTGACCAGTTTGGCGATGCCGTCGCGGATCAAGGCGTTGACGCCTTCGGCCATCGGCTCCTGCAGGCGTCCAGGGACGGCGAACACCTCGCGGTTGTAGTCGCTGGCCAGCCCGGCGGTGATCAGCGCCCCGCTGCGGGTGGCGGCCTCGACGACCAGCGTGCCCAGCGACATGCCGGCGATGATGCGATTACGGACCGGGAAATTCTCGCGGCGCACGCTGGCCTTCATCGGTAGCTCGCTGAACCACGCGCCGTTCTCCAAAATCTTTTCGGCCAGAGCCTGATTTTCGGGCGGGTAAATACTGGTTAGCCCGTTTCCGAGCACCGCAATGGCCCGCCCGCCAGCTTCGACCGCGCCGTGATGGGCGAACGAATCGATTCCGCGCGCCAGTCCGCTGACCACCGTGAACCCCGCGCCGGCCAACAGTTCGCCGAAGCGCCGGGCCTGTTCGCTGCCGTAGATCGTGCAGCGCCGGCTGCCGACGACCGCCAGGGCCAGCGTGTCGGTCTGGCGGTATTCACCTTTGATATAGAGCACGATAGGCGCGTCCGGAATTTGCCGCAGTCCGGGCGGATATTCCGGATCGTCGCGGCAGATGATGCGTACGCCGTGCGCGGCCGCCGCCTCGATCTCTTCATCCAGCGCGACGTGGTCGCGCGTCCGCACGATGGCCTCGGCCAACTTCGGCCCGATGCGCGGAACCTGCTCGAGCTGCGTGGCGCTGGCGGAAAGCGCTTGCGCCGCATCGCCGAAATAGGAAACCAGGTGCGAAAAGGTCGGCGGCCCGACGCCGTCAATCAGGGCCCAGCGCAAGTGCACTTTGGCTTTTTCTGAGATGGTCTCGCTCATTCCGATCGCCCGAGCAGAAGCACTGATTCTACACGCCAGGCGCGACAATGGAACTGGCGACAAATGGCACAGCGGTTGCATTTTCAGACTCCGGATGCCGGGGTCTGCGGACCGCGCAGCCGATTAGACGCGTGGATTGCTGTAAAACGGAGCGTGCCATGGCAACTGATCCGATCAAGACTCATCGCGCGGGGCGCAAATTGGGCCTGTGGGGCGCAGCGTTTGCGGCCGTTCTGGCCATTAGCATTTGCACCGGCTGCAACGACTCGATTCGGCGTGAAGTACGCCAGGGCGCTTACGACGTTTTCAGCGCGGGCCTGGACGCGTTCTACTCAGAATTGGGGGCCGGGATAACTACCGGGATCAATGAGCTGGGCCAGGCGGGTCGGAACGCCCAGGCAGGTTCGGAGGCCGGAAGCGGCGAAGGAGCGTTAGACGTTTAGCGGAGCACGGAAACCGTTTTCGCCTTTCCACGTGCCCGCTTAACACGGCGTTCAGTACTGCCGCCGCTGTCGCGCCGTGGGTATTTCGAGCTGGGCCCGGTACTTGGCGACCGTGCGCCGCTTGATCTCGATCCCCAGCAGCTTCAGCTTTGAGACAATCTCGTCATCACTGAGCGGATTCCGCTTGTCTTCCTTGGCGACGATTTCCTGGACCTTCGCTTTGATGCTGTCCCACCCCAGAACTTCGCCGTTGCCCGACTCCGTCCCGCCCGTGAAAAACCGCCGCAACGGAAAAACGCCGCGCGGCGTCTGCATGTACTTCTCATCCACCGTGCGGCTGATGGTCGAAGGATCGCAGCCGAAGCGCGCCGCCAGGTCGCTCATCCGCAGCACTTTCAGGTGCTGCTCGCCATAGTCCAGAAAATCGCGTTGGGCCTCTACCACCGCCTTGGCCACTTCCAGGAGCCGCTCGCGGCGGTAGCGCACCGCATCAATGATCGCGTTGGCCGCCTCGATTTTCTGTTTAATGAAATCGCGCGACCGCTTGTCCGCCCGCGTCTTCTCCAGCGCTTCGCGAAATTCCGGCGAGATTCGTAGCTCGCGCGCATTGCCCCGCGCCAGCCGCACCTCGTATTGATTTTCCTTCTCGTTGTATTCCACGATCACGTCGGGCACGATCGGCGGCGCCGGCTGGCTCACTACTTCCAGCCCCGGGCGCAACGACAGCCGCGTAATGACGTCCAGCGCCCCGCGCACGTCTGACAGGTCGACCCCCAGGGCCCGCGCAATCTGCGGCAGCCGGTTCTTCTGCAGATCCTCCAGATGCCGTTCGATGATCTTCCGCTCCAGGCTGGTATCGCCTGGCAGGGCCTCCAGTTGCAGCAGCAGGCACTCGCGCAGGTTGCGCGCCGCAATCCCGGACGGATCGAGGCGCTGCACCGCCCGCACGGCCTGTTCCATCTGGTCGAGGCTGGGCGGCTCGACGAACTCGCGCGCGATGTCCTCCAGCGGAGTGCTCAGCCGCCCGTTTTCGTCAACGAAGTCGATGATTTTGGCGCCAATCTGCCGCGTCTGCTCGTCAACGTCGGCCAGACTCCATTGCTGGCTCAGGTACTCCTGGAGGCTGACCGGGCGCGCCGCGGTGTTCGCCATGGCCTCCATCTTGATGTCCCCCTCTTCCAGGCTGCGCGCCCGCGACTTGGTCCCGCGGTATTCGGCGTCGTCCTCGATCCAGTCGTATTCCCGAACAAGGCTGTCCAGTCGCTCGAATTCGGCCGCGTTCCCTTCCTCAACCACCATCGCCTTTTCGCCGGAGGGCGGCTCCTCCTCAACTTCTGCCGGCGACGCGGCGTCGGCTGCCTCATCTTCGGGCAGCACCAGCTCTAGCGCCGGATTTCCGTCAATTTCCTGTGCAATGCGCGATTCCAGGGCCATCATGGGCAACTGCAGAATGTCCATTGCCTGGATGAGCTGCGGCGTCAGGCGCTGCTGCTGCTGGAGAAGCTGGCTGGGAACTTGCGAAAGAATCTGCGACATGCTCTTCGGTTCTGAACTCCTAAGACATACCCTGGCGGCGGACACAACCGGGCCGGATGCCCGACCTTCTCAGGGCAAATCACTACAATAAGAATAGTCATCGGACCGCTGCGCGTCAAAAGAATCATCGTGCACGGCACGGCGATTGCTTGTCGGGCCGCCCCCGTGCTGGGATATGCGTTTCTGCGGCGGTCCTGACGGAGTCGCGGTCGTTTCCGAAGGGAGCAGCAGCATGCCGTTTCGAACCACTGAAGTTCCGCCCGACGGCGGAAAGATCGCCAAGATTGACGCCAAGCTGTCTGTCCCGGACAGACCGATAATACCGTTCATTCGGGGCGACGGCACCGGTCCAGACATTTGGCGCGCGTCCCAGATGGTTTTCGATGCCGCCGTCAGCCGGGCCTACGGCGCGCGCCGCCGCATCGCGTGGATGGAGCTGTTCGCGGGTGAGGCCGCCAAGCAGCGTTTCGACGACTGGCTGCCCGCGGAGACGCTCGAGGCTTTTCGCGAGTTTCTGGTCGGGATAAAAGGCCCACTGACCACGCCCGTGGGCGGCGGCATCCGCTCGCTCAACGTGGCTCTCCGCCAGCAGCTCGACCTGTATGTTTGCCTGCGTCCGGTCCGCTATTTCCCGGGCGTTCCCAGCCCCATACGAAAGCCAGAGCTGACCGACATGGTCATCTTCCGAGAGAATTCGGAGGACATTTACGCCGGAATCGAATTCCAACAGGGCACGCCGGAGTGCCGGCGCTTCGTGGAGCTTTTCGCTGAGAACTTCCCCGACCGCTACGCCAAGATTCGCTTCCCCGAAACCAGCGGCATCGGCATCAAGCCCGTCAGCCGAGAGGGCACGGAACGCCTGGTGCGAGCGGCCATCCGGTACGCGCTCGAGAACGGCCGCCGGGGCGTGACTTTCGTCCACAAGGGCAACATCATGAAATACACGGAGGGGGCCTTCCGTGAATGGGGTTATGCCTTGGCCAAACGCGAATTTGGCGCGGTCGATTTTGAGGGCGGCCCCTGGCAGGTGATTCCCCGCGCCTCTTATCCGTTGCTGATAAAAGACGCCATCGCCGACGCGTTCCTGCAACAAATCCTCACGCGCCCGATCGATTACGACGTTATCGCCACAATGAACCTGAATGGCGACTATATCTCCGACGCGCTGGCGGCCTGCGTCGGCGGCATCGGAATTGCGCCCGGCGGCAACATCAATTACGAAACCGGTCATGCCATATTTGAAGCCACCCACGGCACCGCCCCGAAGTACGCCGACCAGGACAAGGTCAACCCCGGCTCGCTTATCCTCAGCGGGGAGATGATGTTCCGGTACATTGGATGGACCGAGGCGGCGGATCTCATCATTCGGGGCATGGAACGCACCATCGCCGCCAAGACCGTCACTTACGACCTGGAGCGCCTCATGGAAGGCGCTACCTTGCTCAAGACCTCGGAGTTCGGTCGCGCCGTCGTCGCGAATATGGACTGACTCGGGAGGGTGAGCGCCGCCGGGCCGGACCCGCAGACCGCGCAGACTTTGTTGCGCCCCCAGCGCAATCGCTGCCGCCAAGGCCGCCTATGTCTCATAAGAGCTTCATTCGCTCGGCGCCGCGCTCGCGGCAATGAACCCCCCTGGCCGTCACGTCGATAACGACGCTGAAGGGGCGCCCGCGCGGACGCCCGGAGGTCTTGTATCGTGTCCGAAGAAAACTTGGCAGCAGCGTCGCCGCCGAAGGGTGGTTCATTGAAAACGACCGTGATCGTCGTGGCGGTCGTCGCTCTGCTCGAGGGCGGCGCCTTCTTTGGCGCCATGAAGTTCTTCGGCGGCGGACCAGCCCCCACCTACGGCGCCGACGGCAACCACGCCATCGAGGGTCCGCCCCCGCCGCCTGAAAAGGGCTCGGCCGAGCTAATGCTGCTGAAGAACTTTCGCGTGCCAAACATTAAGTCCGGGCGCACGGTTTTCTATGACTTCGATATCAGCGTGGCCGTCCCGGAAGATCGCAAGGCGGAAGTTGAGGAACTTGCGAAGAGCCGCGACGCGGAAATTCGCGATCGCGTATCCCAGATCATTCGTCAGGCTCGCCCGGCCGTCTTAGAGGAAGACGACTTTGCGACCCTGCGCATGCTTCTAAGCCGCGCCCTGGGCGAAGTTCTGGGAGACGCCGAGTTGATTCAGCGCGTACTGATTCCGCGCTGCCTTCCGCTCCCGGGCGATTAAGCAGAGCCGGGCTGTGCCAGCCCGGAGCGTAGCAAAGCGGAGCCGCACTGTATCAGCCCGGAGCATACCAGGCGCTTGAGCCAACGAACCGCCAGGATGGCGAAACTTTCACAGGATGTGAACCATGGCCGAAACGCCTCAGAGCCCAACGCCTCAGAGCCCTGACCCAAATCTGATCGACCAAGCCGAACTCGACCGCCTGACGCAGGCGCTCGAACAGCAGGCCATGGCGCCGCCGACTGAACCGTCGTCCGAGGCGCCCGCACCGCCCGAACAGCTCGACGCCACACCACCGGCGGACGAAACAGCCACGCCAACCGAAACCCCGGACGCAACGCCCGCCGAAGGGCCGGCCATGATCGGTTCAACCGCGCCGGTGGATTCGGCCGATGCGGCCCCGCTCGAAATGGCCGAATTCGCGGAGCCCGGCGACCAAGTCAACCTCGCAAACATCGACTTATTGGACGACGTCGAGCTGGATGTGAAGATCGAACTGGGTCGCACGCAGATGTACATCGAGGACGTGCTGCGGCTGGGCGAGGGCTCGGTAGTGGAGCTGGACAAGCTGGCCGGCGACCCCGTCGACGTGTACGTCAACGACCGCCTGGTGGCGCGCGGCGAAGTGCTGGTGCTGAACGACAATTTCTGCGTCCGCATCAACGACATCATCAGCGTCAATCCCGAACTCGAAGAAATGCGGAAGTAATGATGAGCCGTTCGCCATGGATGGCGTTGATCTGCCTCGGCAGCCTGACCACTAACGGTCTGGCGCTGGCGCCGAGCCGGCCCGCGGTGAAACCGGCGTTCTCGTCCTTTCCCGCTGAAAGCGGGGCGCCTGCGGCGGTTGAGCCGAACCCGTGGGACTCGCCGGAGATTGCGGCGCCGCAGCTTGAAGACGACCTGATTCGCAGACCGAGCGCCGCCCGCGGCACAAACTCGCGTTCGAGCCAGGGCAGCGGCGCCGTCGGCAGTTTGGTGCGAACCTCGGCGTCTCTGGCCGGCGTCGTTGCGCTCATTGTGCTGTTGGCTTGGGGATACCGGGCAGCGTCCGGGGCCGGCAACCGTTTTGGATCACGCTGGCGCGGAGCTGAGCCAGGTTTGATCCAAGTGCTGCACCGCACGAGCATCGGGCCGCGGCAGGGGCTGTGCCTGGTTCGCGTCGGCCCGCAACTTGTGCTGCTGGGTACTACTCACGATTCAATTCGGGCCCTGACGGTCGTCCAGGATGCAGACCTGGCGGCCCGAATTGCCGGCCAGCGGCCGCAGGCGAATGGGCAGCGCGCCGAATTCGAGGCTTGTCTCGAAACAGAATCACGCGCTTACACCGAACCCGCGCCGGCGGCCGCCGAACGGGATATACCGGGACTCGGGGAGGTGAAGCACAAATTGTCACAAACACTGCGGCGAATGGAAAAACTCGCCGCCCCAGGGGCCTGACGGCAGGAAACTCATTCACACGAGTGGGACGAGGGATCAGGCGATGAACCACGCAGCTCGGCCAGCACATCCGACCCCGGAGCACACCAGTGCTGCGCGGGGCGCTGCGCCTGAGGTTGATGGCAACAGCGGGTTCCGGCCTGACCGGCGGGCACTGTGGATCTATTTGCTCCTGCCCCTGGCGATTGCTCTCGCCGTACCTTTGGCGGCCCAAGACCCGGCGACTGCAATACCGGCGGCCCCGGCCAGTGACCCGGTTTACATACCCGACGTGAGTCAACTGCTGCCGCCCGCCAAGTCCAAGGAGTCGCTCAGCGCCACGATGCAAATTCTGGTGCTGATGACGTTACTGACGGTGGCGCCCAGCATCCTGCTGATGATGACCTCTTTTGCGCGGATGGTCATCGTGCTGGTCCTGCTGCGTCAGGCGCTGGGCACGCAGCAGTTGCCGCCGTCGCAGGTGATGATCGGGCTGGCCCTCTTTCTGACCTTTTTGGTGATGGCGCCGACTTGGGAGCGCGTGCGCGCCAACGCCATCGATCCTTACCTGGACGGCCGCCTGGGCCAACTCGACGCCGTCAGCGCCGCCAGCAGTGAACTGCGGCATTTCATGTTCACTCAGATCGAAGCGGCCAACAATGAAGAAGACGTCTACCTGATGTACGAGTACGCCACGCGGCAGCCGGTGCCTGCGGAAGTCGCCTTGCAGCGCAGCACTGTGCCGATGTCCGCACTGATTCCCGCTTTTATCCTCAGCGAGCTGAAAACCTCGTTCATCCTGGGATTCCGCATTTACCTGCCGTTTCTGGTGATCGACATGGTGATCGCCACCGTGCTGGTTTCAATGGGCATGATGATGCTGCCGCCGGTGCTGATCTCGTTACCGTTCAAGTTATTGCTCTTTGTGCTCGCCGACGGCTGGCACCTGATAGCCGGCGCACTCATGGCCAGCGTGTATTGAGGGCCAGTCAGATGCGTGTTCTGATCTCTAAATACTTTGGTCACTCTTCCCGGGAGCTGTCATGGACATGACGGCGGCGCTGGACTTGGGCCGTGAGGCACTACTGGTATCCCTCATCATCGCCGCGCCGGTGCTCGGCGTAGGCGTCGTTGTCGGCCTGGTGATCAGCGTCATCCAGACCGTGACGCAATTGAACGACCAGACTCTGGCATTGGTGCCGAAGATTATAGCCATGGTGGCTGCGACCATGCTGCTCGTTCCGTGGCTGGCCACGCGCCTGATTGAGTACGCCCAGGCGATGTACGCAGGAATGTGAGACTTCTACCGCATAATGTATGCCCTACGAACTGCTGTCCTGGTATTTGAAGCTGCCTCTGTTCGCGCTGGTGCTGGCGCGGCTCGCCGGCATGATCGCCTGGCAACCAGTGCTCTCCGCCTTGGCGGTCCCTGCGCACCTGCGAGCCATCATGATTCTGGCCCTGGCCGCCATGGTGACGCCTTTGATTCAGTCGCCGCCCGCCGTTCCGGATACGGCCGCCGGCCTCAGCCTGGCCATGGCTGGGGAGGCGGCTCTGGGAGTGCTTATGGGCTTGGCAATCGCCGCCTGCCTGGCCGGCGCGCAACTGGGCGGCCTGCTGATCGCCCAGGAATCGGGGCTGGCGATCGGCCAGATCGCCGACCCGAGTTCCGGCGAGGAAGAATCACTGTTGAGCTCCTTCTATGGCCAGATCGCGCTTGTGGTTTACATGGTTGTCGGCGGCCACCGCGCCCTGCTCACCGCCTGCTTAGATACGTTCGACCGTTTGCCGCTGCTGAGCGACGGCGGCGCGATGCGCCTCGGGGCTGACCTGCTGGTGAAAACATTGACGGTCGCCAGCGCCACCGCCATCCGCATCGCGGCCCCGGCCGTACTCACCTTGTTTCTGGTCAACCTGGCAATGGGGTTCATCGCTCGCACGGTGCCGCAACTGAACGTGGTGACGGTGGGCTTTTCGATAAAGGCGCTGATTGGATTCGCCATCATGGCGGTCGCCCTGCCTTCCGCCATGAACGCCTTTGTCAGTGCCCTAGATATCAGCCTGGAGTGGCTGCACGAACTAATTGGCACTATGTAGTTGAAGGGACAGCGGCTGAATGGCTCTGGACGACGGCGGCGACAGGACTGAAGCACCGACCCCGCGACGCCTGCAAGAGGCGCGCGACGAGGGCCGCATTCCCCGCAGTGTGGACCTGACCGCCGCAGTCGCCCTCATGGCCGCAGTTATCCTGCTCAAGATACTCGGCGACGGACTGTTTGGCGGTTTGCTACAAATAACCGGCGACCTCGGCGAACCACTGGACGTAGCCGGAGGCGACCTCGCCGCGGTGGTGCTGCGCGTCGCGCTCGCGACTGCACGCGGCCTGCTGCCCTTCCTGGGACTATTGCTGCTGGCCACGGCGCTTGGCGCGGTGGTTCAGTCGGGCCTTTCCCCGTCCCTAAAACCCCTGGAGCCCAAGCTGGAGAAGCTCAACCCCGCCACCGGCGTACGGCGCCTGTTCTCGCTCGACTCGGCCACGCGCGCCGGCCAGGGCGTATTCAAAATCACCCTGGTCGCCCTGGTGGCGTATGTCACCATAACCGGCGAACTGGACACCGTGCTGAACGCCGGCCTGCTCGAACCCGCCGGCATAGTACAGATGAGCGCCGCGCTGCTATACAAGCTGGCGCTGCGCCTGGGGCTGACGCTGCTGGTGCTGGCGCTGCTGGATTACTGGTATCAACGCTGGAACTGGTGGCGGCGCCTCAAAATGACCAAGCAGGAGGTGCGCGACGAACTCAAGCGCATGGAGGGCGACCCGCAAATGCGCCAACGGCGCCGCCAGTTGCAGATGCGCCTGGCCTTGCAGCGCGTCGGTATAGACGTCCCCAAAGCGGACGTGGTCGTCACCAACCCCACTGAATACGCCGTCGCCCTGAAATACGATGAAGCAACGATGACCGCGCCGCGCGTCATGGCTAAGGGCAAGGACCTGCTGGCCGCACGCATCCGGCAGGTGGCCCAGCAACACCGTATTCCCATTGTGCAGCGCCCGCCGTTGGCCCGGGCATTGTACGCGGCGGTCGAAGTCGGGAAGGAGGTGCCGCCCGCCTACTACCGGGCCGTCGCGGAAGTGTTGGCCTATGTCTACAGAATCACCGGCAAGTTGCGGGCCGCCGGATAACTGCGAAGCCGTACTGACTGACTGATGCTCGACAATCACCCCATTACGCTGTTCATCGCCCGCCACCGCGGCCTGCTGTTTCCCTGCGCGGCCGCGGCGCTGATCTTTGTTATTCTCATCCCGCTGCCAACCTGGGTTCTGGATTTCCTGCTGATCTCGGACGTGCTGCTGGCCACGATCGTCCTGATGACGGTCATGTATGTCCGCGCCCCGCTGGAGTTTTCCTCGTTCCCCTCGCTCCTGCTGGCGGCCACCCTCTTCCGCCTGGTACTCAACACCGCGACCACACGCCTGATTTTGACGAACGGTCAGGCCGGCACGGACGCCGCCGGACAAGTCATCCACACGTTCGGCACGTTTATCGCCGGCAACTCGCTGGCGGTCGGCGTCATCATCTTCCTCATCATCACCGTGGTGCAGTTCGTCGTCATCACCAAAGGCGCCACGCGCATCGCCGAAGTCGCTGCGCGCTTCACGCTCGACGGCATGCCCGGCAAGCAAATGGCCATCGACGCCGACCTCAACGCCGGCCTGATCGATGAGACCGAGGCCCGCCGCCGCCGCCGTCAAATCACTGACGAGGCCGACTTCTACGGCGCCATGGACGGCGCCAGCAAGTTCGTTCGCGGCGACGCCATCGCCGGCCTGGTAATCACTCTGGTGAACATTCTCGGCGGCCTCTACGTCGGCATGGTCGAAGGCGGCATGGGCGTGATGAACTGCCTCTCGGTTTACACCAAACTGTCCATCGGCGACAGTTTGGCCGCTCAAATTCCGGCCTTCCTCCTGTCGGTCGCGGCCGCCATGCTCGTCACGCGCAGCACCGGCCAAACCAACATGGGCGAGGAAGTCATCGGCCAGCTCGCCTCGAGGCCGATCGCGCTACTCGGCGCCGCGGCCTTCCTGGGCGTACTGATGCTTACGCCTATGCCGAAGGTCCCGCTGCTTACCATGGCGGGAGGTTGCGGCACTCTGGCCTGGTTCGTACGACAAAACCAGGTCAGCCAGGCCAATCGCCTCGCCGGCGAACAGCAGGCTAAAGAGCGCACCAAACCCCAGCAGATCGAAACGCATCTGGCCGTCGACGCCCTCGAACTCCAGATCGGCTTCGGCCTGGTCAAGCTGGTCGATCGGGCGCGCGGCGGCGACACGCTCGACCGCATCGCCGCCCTTCGCAAGCAGATGGCGATCGACCTGGGCCTGATCGTGCCGCCTATCCGCATCCGCGATAACTCCGAAGTCGCGCCCAATCGCTATCTCGTGCTGCTGCGCGGCCAGGAAATCGCCGGCGGCGAGCTCTTCCCCGACCAGGTGCTCGCTATCGACTCCGGGCTGGCCGGGCAGCGCCTCTCGGGCATGGAAACCCGCGAGCCGGCGTTCGGCCTGAAAGCCTGGTGGATTCAGCCGGACGATCGCGAGCGCGCCGAAAGCCTCAACTACACTGTAGTTGAACCCACGGGCGTGCTCGCCACTCACCTGACCGAGCTGATCAAGCGCCACGCGGCCGAGCTGCTGACGCGCGCCGACACGCAGCGCTTGATCGACGCGTTGAAGCAGCGCAACGCGACGGTTGTAGAGGAAGTCGTGCCGAACGTGCTCAAAGTGGGCGAAGTGCAGCGCATTCTGCAGAACTTGCTGCGCGAGCGCGTGCCGGTCCGCGACCTCGAAGCCATCCTCGAAGCGCTCGGCGATTGGGCCCCGAAGTCGAAAGACCCCGAAATTCTCACTGAATACGCGCGCAACGCCCTGGCGCGCACCATTTGCTCGCAATACAAAGACGCGCGCGGCGTAATTCACTGTGTGACGCTGGATCCGGCCAGCGAGGATTATCTCGCCGCCAATATCCAGCGCGTCGACAGCGGCTCCGTCCTGCTGCTGCCGCCCGAGCGGCAATCCGAAATCGCCACTCGCACGCGCGAGGTCATCGAGGCCGCCGGACCGGCCGCGGCCGGCGCGACAATTGTGATGTTGTGTTCACCCCAGGTGCGCGTCTGGCTACGGCGGATTATTGAAGCCGTGCTGCCGCAGACGCCCGTCCTGGCGTTGAATGAAATTGCCCGGGGGATAGACGTTCAAGCCCACGGAGTAGTGAGCTTTGGATCACAACCTGCGGACATTCAGAGCACCGTCAATGCCTGAAGCCCTCGCGCTGGTTAAGCGCGAGCTCGGGCCCGAAGCTGTCATCCTCGGCACGCGCACCCTTCCCGCGCACGGCCTCAGCCGCCTCGTCGGGCGCGACCAGGTGGAAATAACGGCCGCCCTCGAAACCGCCCTCGCGCCGACAACGAGGGCTATGCCCAAGGCGGCTGGCGCCACACCCCGAGCGGGCGCCATGCCCAAGCCCGCGTTGCGGGCGCGGGCATGCCCAACGGAACAAGCCGTGCAAAAGTTGGAAGGTGCAAGAACCAGACAACGGGAACCCGAAACCCAAACCCCAAAACTCGAAACTCAACTCTCTGAAGTCAAAACCAGACCGCAAACATGCCCGGCCCCCAAACCCGAAACTCTAGACTCGAGCCTCGAACCGGTCCCGCCCACCATCCCCGAAGAAGTCTACCCCTACTACGTCCGGCTCGTGCAACAGGAACTCGGCCGGGAATTGGCCCAACGCGTGCTCGCCTCCGCCCTGGAACGCCTGCCACGCGGCACGCGCCCCCATCCAACTGTACTGAACGAACTGCTGCGAGAGACACTGACCGGCATGATCCCGACGGCCGCAGACGGCGAAGTCTCAGCGGCGCGCCGCATAGCCTTTGTCGGCCCACCGGGCGGTGGTAAGACCACGACTCTGGCGAAACTGGCCGCCCATCTGCACCTGCGTCAGAAGAAGTCAGTCGCGCTGCTCTCGCTGGACATGCACCGGCTGGCTGCGGGCGAGCAGTTGCGGCGTTACGCGGAACTGATCCAGGTGCCGATCGCCGTTGCCCAAACCCGCGAAGGGGTCGCGCAGGCACTCCGCGACTTTCGTGATTTCGACCACATACTGATCGATACGCCGGGCGTCGGCCTGCGCGAGGAAGGACGCTTCGCCCGGATGGCCGCCTTGCTGCGCGCCACTCGCCCGGACGAGGTTCACCTCGTTCTGCCCGGCTCTACCTCGCCCGCCGTCCAACTGCGGCTTGGGCAGGCGTTCGCCCCGCTCGGCATCTCGCGCCTGGCGGTTACGCGTCTCGACGAAACCATCGGCTTCGGGGTTATTTTGACCTTGTTGGAGCAACTGCAGCTCAAGCTGTCTTATTTCTCCACCGGGCAAAATGTTCCCCAGGACTTCGAAGCAGCTTGCGGGCGCAGAGTCGCCGAGCTAATCTGCCCCCCTCAGGTTGGCGCGTGACCCAACCAGGGAGGCGAGCTCGTGGCGCGCTACCATCCAGCGCAACCAGTCTTGGTGCATGGCAAACCGCCGGCCGTTGACCGCCTGATCGGACTTTCGCCGGCCCGCCAGGGCACATTCCCTCTCCGTGATCTTCACGCGACACGAGTCCGGGTGGCGGCGCAGGCCGCCGCCGATAAACCGCTGCTCGCCGTAAGTGCTGCCCCGGTCTGTACTTGGCGACTCGCTGCGCGCCCGGCCGCCGGTCGCGCCGGCCATTCGTACGCCGTCGGCCCGGGGTCGAAACGTTCGATCAAAGCTTCGTCCAAAGCCGCATGGAAGCGGCCGATAGGAAACACGGACGTTACCACATGGAACGAAGCATCGGAGCACAAGTCGGGCTGCTGGCGTTTGCGGCCGCGATAGTCGCGGGGCTGCATGTCGGCAATGCCCCCACGACCATACTGGTCCGGGCGCTGATTGTTATGCTGGCCGCCTGCGCCGCCGGTCAGGCCGTCGGGTGGGCGGTCAAACAAGTCCTGCGCGACCACTTGCAAGAAAAGAAGCAGGCCATCGACCGCGAACATTATGAGGCCTCGCACGGGGCTGACGGACAATCGCCCGCCCAGCCGGTCCCGGCCGAATCACAGCCCGCCAGGGCAGGGTGAGCATTATGCCGCGAAGAATTGGCAGCAGTCGATCGCGCCGTGTCAGTCGCGAACACCGGGTGCGCACTTTCCCCAACGATGCCGCCCTGCTCAGCGCCTGGCGCCGGTATCGGGCTACAGGCGACGAAACTCTCCGCAACCGCCTGATGGAGCACTATCTCTACCTCGTCAAGTACAACGCCGAGCGCATCGGCGCCAAGCTTCCTGATGAAGTGGACGTCGATGACCTGATGAGCGCCGGCGTCTTCGGCTTGCTGGACGCCATCGACGCTTTCGATCTCGATCGCGGCGTGAAATTTGAGACGTACTGCTCACCGCGCATCCGCGGCGCCATTCTGGACGAGCTGCGCAACATGGATTGGGTGCCGCGCCTGGTCCGCCATAGGGCTCACAAGCTGGCGGACATCACGCGGACTCTGGAAGTCGAGCTGGGCCGTCTTCCCAGCGAGGATGAAATCGCCAACCGCCTGGGCATGACCCGTCCGCAATTTGACAAGATGATGCGCGACGCCAGCACCGTGTCTTTGATTTCCATTTCCCGCAAATTCGCCAACAGCGACTCAGATCGCGACGTGTTCGAAATCGACGTGGTGCCGGACGACCAGAGCAGCGATCCCGTCATCGAGGCCCAGAAACGCGACGTGCGCGACCTCGTCACGCGCGGCCTGAACCGCGCCGAACGGCTGATCGTGGTGCTGTACTACTACGAACAAATGACCATGAAGCAGATCGGCGAAACGCTCGATCTCTCGGAATCACGCGTCAGCCAGATGCACTCCGCCATTCTGGCGCGCTTGCGAAACCAGCTTCAGGCCCGGCGCCGGGAGTTTTACACTGAACCCGTGTAGAGAGTTCGGCTGTGACTGCCATCCCGCCCAACTGGCTGACTTCCATCACTGGAACACAGGGGGCCCAGCACCAGTCCAGCGCTCACAACGTCAAGGAAACCGCCGACCAGGCCCGCCGCGCCGGCGCTACACCCTTCGCCGATAGCCTGCACAACGTGATCGATAATGAAGACCAAGACGGCCAGGTCTTCACGGACGCAGAAGGCACCGGCAGCCAGGGCCGCCCTTTCGCCGAAGAGCAGGAATCTGCCTCCACCGATACGCCCGATGCGGCCGATTCCGGTTCGGACCCCGGCCACATCGATGTCGAAGCCTGAAGTCAGCCAATAACCGCGCAATCGAAACGGCATCGGGCCAGGCGGTTTTCCGCTATTAAGCGCCAAACAACGTTTCCGCTTGACCACCGCTGGTGACGCCTTTACGCTGCTTCGCGTACGTTACCCTCAGCGTTAAACGGAGGCGGATCGGTGAATCGTCGCACTTTCCTGGCGAGCGCTGTGGCAGGCGTGACCGCGTCGGCGACCCTGGCCACAGCCGGACTGCGGCAGCCGCAACCCAAACGCGGCCAGTGTTTCAAGCTCAATTACGCTCCACATTTCGGGCTTTTTCGGCACCTGGCCGGAGACGATTTGGTCGACCAACTGAAATTCGCGGCCGACCAGGGCTTCACGGCCTTCGAGGACAATGGAATGGCCGGCCGCCCGGTGGAAGAGCAGGAAAAGATCGCCAGTGCCATGGAGCGGCTCAACTTGATTATGGGCGTGTTTGTGGCCTGCGGCAGCTTCAACGAGCCGACGTTCGTGCGGGGCGACGCCGAAATGCGCGGCGGGCTGGTGGCGCAGATGAAGTCCGCGGTCGAGGTAGCCCGGCGCGTCAACGCCAAGTGGTGTACGGTTGTTCCGGGGTGCTTCGATCCGCGCGTGGATTGGGAATACCAGACTGTAAACGTCATCGATAATCTCAAAGCGTGCGCCGAGGTGTGCGAGCCCGCGGGTCTGGTAATGGTGCTCGAACCGCTCAATTGGCGCGATCATCCGAATTTGTTTCTCACGCGGATCAGCCAGGCTTACCGCATCTGCCGGGCCGTCAACAGTCCATCCTGCAAGATACTCGACGACCTGTATCATCAGCAGGTGACCGAGGGCAACCTCATCCCTAATCTGGATCAGGCTTGGAGCGAAATCGGTTATGTGCAGGTCGGCGACAACCCCGGTCGCTGTGAGCCCGGCACCGGGGAAATCAACTACCACAGAATCTTTCGCCATCTGCACGCCAAAGGCTTCCAAGGCGTGGTGGGAATGGAACATGGGAAGGCGACCAACAGCCGCGAAGGTGAACAGGCAGTCATTGACGCCTATCGCGCCTGCGACGACTTTGAGGCATAGTTAACAGTCCATAGTAGTCAGTTACGAACAATAGGACCAAAACTGAGAACTAACAACTAACAACTGAGATCCGCATCATGACGCAACCAAACCACTCCGACGCCCCAGCCAACCGGCCGTTCTCGCGCCGCCAGTTTCTTCAGACTTCTGCGGCTCTCTCAGCCGCCGCGCTGACCGGCGGGTGTGCTGTGAACACAAGACGCACGGGCCCGGCTGTGATTACGAGTCACCGGGTGCCGGAGAAGATTCGCGTGGGCGTGATCGGCTGCGGCGGACGCGGCACCGGCGCTGCAATAGACTGCATGAAGGCGGATCCGGGCGTGGAGATCGTGGCCCTGGGCGACCTGTTCGCCGACCAACTCGAAAAAAGCCGCCGCAAGTTATACGAGGCAGGCTCGCAGGTTCAGCTCGCCGAGGAGCGCTGCTTCAGCGGCTTCGATGCGTATAAGGGCGTGCTGGAGTCCAACGTCAGCCTGGTCATCCTGGCCGCTCCGCCCGCGTTTCGCCCATTGCACTTTCAAGCGGCCATCGAGGCCGGCAAGCACGTATTCATGGAGAAGCCGGTCGCGGTCGATCCGGTCGGCGTGCGCTCGGTAATCGCCTCCTCGGAGCTGGCGAACCAGAACGGCCTGTCGGTAGTCGCCGGCACGCAGCGCCGCCATCAAGCCCGCTACCTGGAAGTGATGAAGCGCGTGCGAAATGGCGAGATTGGCGACATCGTCGGCGGGCAGTGCTACTGGAACCAGGAGGGGCTGTGGCACGAGCGCGCCAAAACCAATTGGGAGAAATACCAGGCCAAGCAGTGCTGCGACATGGAGTGGCAGATCCGCAACTGGCTATTCATCTGCTGGCTCTCCGGCGATCACATCGTGGAGCAGCACGTCCACAACCTGGACGTCATGAACTGGGCTTTGGGGGAGACGCCGGCCAAGGCGTTCGGCGAGGGCGGTCGTCAGGCGCGAACCGGTCCTGAGTGGGGCAACGTCTACGACCATTTCGCGGTCGAGTATGAGTATCCCAATGGCGCGCGCATCTTCAGTATGTGCCGCCAGATTGATAAAGCGTCCACACGGGTAACGGAGCGCATCGTCGGCACGCGCGGCATAGCCGTTCCGGGCGAGGGCAAGATTTTCCGCCGCGGCAAGCTCGTGTACGAACACCAGGGCGATGAGACCAACCCGTACGTGCAGGAGCACGTTGATCTGATCGCCAGCATCCGCAACGGCAAGCCGCTGAACGAAGGCCGCTGCGTGGCCGAGAGCACGATGACCGCCGTCATGGGACGCATGTCGGCGTATACCGGGCGCGAGCTGTCGTGGGATTGGGCCATGAACGCGTCAAAGCTGAACCTCTGCCCGCCCGAGTTCAAGATGGGCGATTGTCCGCTATGCCCGGTGCCGGTGCCGGGGCAAGTTGAGCTGGTGTAGCGCACGCGCACGCCGCCGCGGGTGCTTTGCGATTTCAACAGCCGGCCGCCATTCACCTTGACGGCAGGTGATTCGTTATCGATAGCGGCGCGTGAACGAGACGATCAGGTCGACTTTCATCCTTTGCAGGCCGCGAATAAAATTCGCCGCGACCGCGGAGTCGCGGGCCCACCCGGTTCTTAGGGCAGCTAAAGGAAAACCTATGTCAACCATGCTCGAAAATCTTAAACAGGCCTTCGCCGGCGAAAGTCAGGCCAACCGCAAGTACATGGCGTTCGCCCAACAGGCCGAAAAGGACGGCTTCCCCAACATTGCCCGGCTTTTCCGAACTACCGCGGAGGCCGAGAGCATCCATGCCAAAGGTCACCTGGCGGCAATGGACGGCATCGGTAACACGGCCCAGAATCTCCAAGCGGCCATCGACGGCGAAACGTACGAGTACACCGAAATGTATCCGCCCATGGTCGAGCTGGCGCAGCGCGAGCAGCACCGTTGCAAACGCATGATGGAGTTCGCGGTCAAGGCCGAGGCCGTCCACGCCCGCTTGTACCAAATGGCGCTCGAGGCCGCCAAGGCCGGCAAGGACCTCGAAGAGACGGAATTCTACCTGTGCCCCGCTTGCGGCTACATCGAGTTTGGGCGTCCAAGTACGCCCTGCCCGATCTGCGGCGCCAAGCCCGAGAAGTTTGTTCTAGTCTAATGGCGAATGGTCTGCTCGCCCGCCGGCATGGCCGGCGGGTGACGCAGCCTTGATCGCTTCGTGACAGGCAAGGCGCGCGGCTTCGGACAGAGGCCACTCTGCTGCCGCGCGCCAGTCAACCCTGAGGGGGGTAACCCGGCGGGGCCTCATTCAATGCTAATTGTGCCGGAACCGGGGGCCGCTCCGCTGACGAGTGTTCCGGTGGCCGGGTCATAAACACTTTCGCCGGCAGCAGTTTCGATCGTAATGACCAACGTGTTTGCCGTGCAATCCAGGCCGTCGGTGGCAGGGTGTACCAGGCGGATGGTGTTGACTATATCGCCCGAAAAGGCGTGTTCCGGAGGCGCGCCCGTACCGGTGAGCACGACATTGCCGGGTTCTGTATACGAATACACGTCAGACACGGCGAAGTAATCATTTGCATAAAAAGGCACGCCATCCAACGGCGCCAGAGCGGATACTGCGATTACGTCGCCGCATTTGACAGCTCCGGTAGCGACGCCGCCGGGGGCCACGACCACTGATTCTGTAACGGTGATGGGCGGGTAGCCAACGTCGCCATAGAACATGTCCATATCGGGCAGCGGCGGCGCGTCCATTGCGGACGTCAGCACGACACGGGCTGCGGCCGGAGTGTTGTTTACGACGCGGACAGCCACGCTCGGACCGTTCTCAAACTCTTCTTGCGCTTGTGCGACCTGGGCGTCGTAGTTCTGCCAAGCCCTGATTTCCTCGGAACTGGGCAGAAGATCGCTGTACGCGCCGAGGGCGCCAAGAGGATCGACGCACGCCGTCGAAGACAGCAGCAAAGCTACGCCAATTAGGGTTGTGCTCGCCAGCAACCGTTTTGACATTGATCTTCCTCCTTTCCTAATGCTGGAATGGGACAGCATTGCCGGTTTACAACATAGCACAGGGCCAGCAGCGCGGCTTCTCGCGGCGTCCGCCGAGCGCCGTCGCCATCGGCGCGGCTACAGCGGGATAGACCGTCCGCGCTCCACGGCCAGACGCTCCACGGCGTGCGAATCGACCTCGATCCCCAGGCCGAAGTCCGGGCGCGGCGCGATTCGTCCGCGGCGGCCGAAACGGATTGGTCGCCGCACGACGTCTTCCCTCAGCAGAAGCTTCCCGAAGGCCCCCTCCACGAACCGCACGGCCGGGCAGGTTTCCAGAAAGCCGACTGCCGCGGCGCTGAGGATGCTCGTTTCGCCCACCAGGCAGCCAAGCTGCACGTTCACCCCGGCGGACAGCGCCAGCCGGGCGATGCGCAGCGCCGGCAGCAAGCCGCCGTTCTTTGCCAGGCGGATGTTGAAGACGCGCACGCCGCCGCCGTCGATCAGCCGCTGCGCGTCGTTGAGCGTAATCAGCGACTCGTCGGCGATCAGGTCGCACTTGGTCTGTACGGCCAAGTCCGGCAGGTGTGCATCGTCGTGGTCGCTGAGCGGCTGCTCGATCGCGGACACGCCGTTCCCTTCCAACAGTGGCAGGGCGTCCTCCGCTTCGGAAAGCGTCCAGCCGCTGTTGGCGTCGACGCGCAGGCTAACCTGGCCGCGGTCGATCGATCCGCGCAAGACGCTATAGGCCCATTCCAGCCGCTGCTCCCAGCCCTCGATCGCCACTTTCAGCTTGAAATCCCGCAGTCCGTACCATCTCTGAAGATGCAGCAGGGCGGTTAACCGGCGGCGCGTGCGACCAACCACGATTCCCGAGTAACGGGCCGTAGACAAACACCCCGGCGCTCCGAAACCGGTCAGACCCATCCAGCCGGCCACGTCCGCCGGCCGCCGGCGGAACACCTTCCCTGCCAGGTCCAGCAGGGCCAGCTCCACCGCCGCCCGCGCCGCCGTAACGATCCGCCCTGAAAACTGCGTTGGCAGAGCCTCGATGCACTCGAGCGCCTCGGCAAACGATCGCGGGGCGAAGCTGGCCAGCCGCGGCACGAACAGGTCGGCGATGTCCTGCACGACCGAGCCGGCGCTCTCCCCCGTCACGTATGTTCGCGCCAACGTCTCACCGTAGCCGACGTAGTGGGCGTACGGGGCGGCGGCCGAAATTTGCAAAACAATCGGATCCGCCACTTCGCGAACGGCCGCGGCATGGTCAAACCGTAAGCGCATCGGAATCGCCAGGCGGAAGATGCGCACGTTTCGTATATTGAGCGGCGTCACTGCAAGTTACCGTTCGCTGCCAGGAATCACTGCCGCACGCTCCCACGGCACCTGCCAGGCATCCGTTTCCTCAATTGCCCGCTGCCCATCCGCACTGAACAGGTACTCGATGGCGGCATTCACGGCCGGACTGGGCGGCTCGACGAAGTAAACGTAAATCACCTTGGCAAGACCGTAGCGGTCGGCCTCGATATCTTCGAGCGATGGAAAAACGGGCGGGCCGTCGCGTCGCATGCGGATGCCCAGATAGCGCACGCGGCCGTCCAACCCGACGCTGGCAAATCCCAGCCCCAGCGGATCCTCAGCCACACGGTTAATGATCTCCGCGTCGCTGTCGCAGGCTTCCCATGTGGGCTCGGCAAACCAGATGCGGGCCTGCTGCATCAGAACGTTGCCGCCGCGCGTGACTTTCTTCGGGCCGTACAGGTGAATCGGGCCCTCCAGGGGGAACTCGTTTCCGCCCAGCTCTCGCCAATCCCTCATCTTGCGCTGGAAGAGCAGCGTGATGTGCTTGGCGAAGATGCTGTCCAGCGGATTAGCCGGGTTGACGTACAGGGCATACCCGTAAAAGCCGACGCGCAACCCGCGCACCTCCTGATCGCCGAACAGCTCGCGTTCGCGTTCTTCCAGCGGGCGATCGGTGACGGCCAGGTCACACTCGCCGCGTGCCAACGCCTGAAATCCGACCTGCGACCAACTCGGGGCCCCCACCTGCTCGACGACGAAGCGGTAATCGCGCGCGTCGCGCAGCCAGGAATCCACCAGTTCGGTCGCAATCTGAGCTCCGGTAATCCGCAGCCGTGCCGTCGGCGAAACCGATCCCAGCCGGCAGCCGCTCAGTGCCAGGATCAAAAGCCCGCCGGCTGCCCATTGGCCAAACCGCCTATTGTCACCTAAACTGGCGTGTTTCGTGCATGCTCGCGGCACTAGGCGGGCGCGACGCGGGCAATGGGACCACGAGCGCACCCGGGCGAATGAGGAAGCTTGAAAGGAACGGCCTGAATGCCGACCAAGACGACCATCGATCAACTGGCTAACCATATCGGCCAAACGGTAACGCTCCAGGGTTGGCTCTACAACAGTCGCTCGTCGGGCAAGCTCCTCTTCCTGATCGTGCGGGACGGCACCGGCTTGTGCCAATGCGTCCTCGAAAAGTCGCCGGAGCAGGCCGAACTCTTCGCCAGTGCTGAGAAGCTGGCGCAGGAAGCTTCGCTCGAAGTGACCGGCCTTGTCCGCGCCGACCCGCGCAGCCCCGGCGGGCACGAGTTGACCGTTTCGACCCTGAGCGTCATCCAGGACGTCGAGGGCTACCCGATCACGCCCAAGGAGCACGGGATCGAGTTCCTCATGCAGCGGCGGCATCTGTGGTTCCGTTCGCAGCGCCAGTGGGCCATCCTGCGCGTGCGGGCCACCGTGGTCGACGCGATCCGCCGTTACTTCAACGATCACGGCTTCGTGCTGATCGATACGCCCATCTTCGCCCCGGCCGCCGGCGAGGGCTCGCAAACGCTCTTCAAAGTGGACTACTTCGGCGAGAACGTCTACCTCGCCCAGACCGGCCAGCTTTACCTTGAAGCGGCCTGCATGGCCCACCGCCGGGTCTACTGCTTCGGCCCGACGTTTCGCGCGGAGAAGAGCAAGACGCGCCGGCACCTGACCGAGTTCTGGATGGTCGAGCCGGAGATCGCGTACGCCGACGTCGACGGAGTAATCGCGGTCGCGGAGGACTTCGTTCACGAGGTGGTGCAAACCGTCGTGCGCGAGCGCCGGCCTGAGCTGGAAATGCTCGGCCGCGACGTCGCCAAGCTCGAAGCCTCGACGCAAAAGCCGTTCTACCGCATCACCTACAGCGAGGCGGCCGAACTGCTGCACAGCGACCGCGTGCGCGACTTCCTGCTGGGCGACCTCGAAGCGGCCAAAGCCCGCGTGGCCGAGATCAACAAGCTCATCGCGGAGAAGGAGGCGGAACGGACCGCGCCGGGCACGAAGAAGTGGAAGGCGGAGAAGCTGGCCCAGGAAGTGCTCGACCTGCGTGAAGAGCTGGCCGAGCGCGAAGAAGACGTGCGCAACATTCCGCACCACATGGAGCTGGCCGCGAATTTCCAGTGGGGCTCCGATCTCGGCGGCTCGGACGAAACCATCATCGCCCGCCTGCACGACCGCCCGGTTTTCGTCACGCACTATCCGCGCGGCTGCAAGGCGTTTTACATGAAGCGCAACGAGCAGGACCACCGCGTGGTGAACAACCTCGACCTGCTGGCCCCGGAAGGCTACGGCGAGATCATCGGCGGCAGCCAGCGTGAGGACGATCTGGAAGTGTTGCGCGAGCGGATGAAGGAAGAGGGCCTTAAGGAAGAAGACTACGCCTGGTACCTTGACCTACGCCGCTACGGCACCGTCCCGCACGGCGGCTTTGGCCTGGGCGTGGAGCGCACGGTGGCGTGGATCTGCGGCCTGAAGCACATCCGCGAGACAATTCCATACCCGCGCATGATGGGCAAGATTTACCCGTAGCTGGCGAAAGCCGGCCCCGTCTTGAACGCTAATCCGCGCTCACGGGCAGGACGGAGACGCGGCGCCGGTCAGGCAGTCCACGAACGGGTCGATATCGAACACATTTACCTGCCCGTCGCAATTCGTGTCTGCCAGCATGCCTTCGCACTGCGGATACGCCGCGAGGTAGGCCCCGAACTCCGGCGCGCTGGTCAACGCAAGCACGAACGGATCAATGTCGAACACATTGACCGCCGCGTCGCAATTCAGGTCGCCCACCGCATAGTGGTTGCGGTACAGCCGCACTTTTCCATCGCCGCTGCCCAGCAGTACGTCCGGCAAACCGTCGTCATTCCAGTCGCACACCGCCGGCCGCGAGCGCGGCACCCCCTCCAGATCGATCACCAGGCCGGCCGAGCGAACCATGATGTACGTGGTGAAGTTCGGATCCGCGTCGGTGCCGGTGTTGCTGTAGAAGAAGAGCTGCCCGGCGTGGTTCCCGACCAGCAAATCCTTCTTGCCATCGCCATCCAGGCCGGCCACCTCGGGACTGGAGCGCGAGCCCGGTACCATCAGCAGCGTCCCACCCATTTGGGCCTGAGTCTCAGTCCGGAAATCAGGTGCGCTATCCGTGCCCTCGTTGAGGTAGATGTGAACGCTGCCATCATACGAACCCACCACCAGGTCCTTCCTCCCATCGTTGTTCCAGTCTACGGCCGATGGTGTGGCTCTGGCAGCTACCCGTATGTCGACCTTCTCGCCCGGCAGGCCGACCTGCAGATAGGCGCCGCCGTCAAAGGCCGGCGCCTCGTCCGAGCCGACGTTCAGGTAAATCCTGACTCGCCCGGACGCCATGCCAATAAGCAAATCTTTCCGGTCATCTCCGTCCCAGTAGACCACGCGCGGAAACGCTCCCTGGCAACCTGAAGCCGCCACCGACAGATCGGCGCCTTCCGATTGTGCATAGAAGAACGTATCGAACGCCGGCTGCCCACGCGTACCCGTGTTCAGGTACACACGCACCTTGCCCGGCGTATCGCCGCCTTCGCCGACCACCAGGTCCGGCAGGTCGTCGCCATCCCATCGCACGTACGACGGCACCGAATACCCCGGTACCGTTATCTCGGTGCCATCCCCCAAAGCCACGAATTCCTCCGGCCCGAGCCGAAAGTTTGGCGGCGACCCGCCCGGTGCGTGTACCGGGCCCGTGCCCATTCCGACCGGCGATAGCCACGCTGTGACGGAACCTGCCCCCTCTTCGTCGTGTACCACCCAGCCCGCGTCTTCCGCCAGCCAGTCGTGATCGAAGCCGAATGTGAAGCTCTCGACGGCGGCCATCGGATCGTTTGTCCACCACCGCACGCGTCCCAGGCTCAGTGTAGCGCACGTGCCCAGCGAGAACCCGCCATCCGGTACATACCCGCCGCAGGAGTGGTCCATGCCGACCGCCTCAACCGCGAACTGCCAGCCCGGCGGGACCAGAACATTTGTATAGTTACCCGGCTCGAGGTCATTAGTGCTGACCGCGAATTCAAATATCGGTTCCATCGCGGCTTCCACAACGTACGCGTACGCCCGCGGCCCGGCGCCGCCGCAGGACCGGGTTTGGCATACCACCGTCTGGCCGGCCCGTGCGCCCATGCCCATACCCGCCAGTACGATGGCAAAGAATTGCAGCCAGCGCATCGTTTGCTCCTTTCACTACCTCGGGCGACCACCCGCAGGTTACCCAGCGCCGCTCCAGTATACGACTAAGCCGGGCCTGACCGAACGGATTCTTTCACGAAACCGAACGCGCGAAGCATCAGAATGCCAGCCGCGCGGCAATCGGCATCCGCCGCCCGAACCCAAAAGCCCGCGAGGTGACCTTGAGCCCCGGCGCGGCCTGCTGACGCTTGTACTCGTTCAAATGTATTTTGCGGACCACCTCCGTGACCATGGCCGAATCGAAGCCCGCTGCCACGATCTGCTCTATGCTTTCCAGCCGCTCCTCATAGCGCGTCAGGATTTCATCCAGCACCTCGTACGGCGGCAGCGAATCCTGGTCTGTCTGGTTGGGCCGCAATTCGGCCGAGGGCGGCTTGGTGAGTGTGCTCCGCGGGATAACCTCGCGGCCGGCGTAACGGTTGATCTCGTGCGCCAGCTCGTACACCATCGTCTTCGGTACGTCGCTGATCAGCGCCAGCCCGCCGCACATGTCCCCATATAGAGTGCAGTAGCCGACCGCCAGCTCGCTCTTGTTACCGGTAGTCAGCAGTAGCCGGCCAAATTTATTGGAGAGCGCCATCAAGCTTACGCCGCGTATGCGGGCCTGGATGTTTTCCTCCGTCACGTCCGGCGGCCGTCCGGCGAAGTGCGGCCGCAGCTCACGCTCGAAGGCGGCGTGCAGCGGCTCAATCGGAATGATGGAGAAAGCGATTCCCAGATTCTCCGCGAGGGCCTTGGCATCGGCGACGCTGTGCTCGCTGCTGTACCGGCTGGGCATCGCCACGCCCAGCACGTTGGGCGGTCCGGCCGCCTCGGCCGCCAGGCAGGCCACGACGGCCGAGTCCAAGCCGCCTGAAAGTCCGATCACGACGCCGGTGAAACGGCACTTCCGCATGTAGTCGCGCAGCCCCATAACCAGCGCGGCGTGCAAGTTTGCGACGCCGGTCGGCATCGCTTCCAGCCGCGCGGAGTCGAGGTCGTCCAGGTCAATCAGCAGCAAGTCTTCTTCGAACGCCTTGGCCTGCGCCACCAACCGCCCCGTCGCGTCCACGACGCTGCTCAGGCCGTCGAACAGCAGTTCGTCGTTTCCGCCCACCTGGTTGCAGAACAGCAGCGGAGTCCCGTACCGCCGCGCGTGCCCGGCCATCAGCTCGAGGCGCGATTCGTGCTTGCCCAGGTAATACGGCGAGGCCGAAATATTTATCAGCAGGTCAGCGCCGGCGGCCGCCAGCTCGCAAGGCGGATCAATGTCGTACAGCGGGCGCGCCAGCAATTGCTGCGTCGACCACATGTCTTCGCAGATCATCACTCCCACCCGGCGCCCCCGGAAGTCGATCACCGGCTGCGCTCCGCCCGGCTCGAAGTAGCGCGCCTCGTCAAAGATGTCATACGTGGGCAGCAACCGCTTGCGCGAACGCGCTACGATCCGGCCGTCCGCGATGAAGGCGGCCGAGTTGAACACCGGGCGGCCGATGCCGCCTTCGTTGGGTTCCGCGAATCCGACGATGACGCCGGCCTGTAATCCGGCGGTGGCGGCGACGATGCGTTGCAGCGCGGCCAGGTTTTGCTCAATGACCTCGCGGCGCAGCAGCAGGTCCTTGGCGGGATAGCCGAGGATGCTCTGCTCCGGGAAGACGACTAGTTCGGCGCCGGCGCTGGCGGCTCGGGCGAAGCCGTCCAGAATACGCGCAGTGTTTGCCTCTACGTCGCCGATGGTGGGATTGAGTTGAACCGCCGCGATTTTCACTCAAGTACCTCATGGTCGCCGCAAGCGGCTACCGTCGGAGTTTACCAGTTTGATCCGGCGTACCAGCGACAGCAAGACCGCCTGCCGGGACGGTTTGTGGCAACTCACGTGTTTTTAGGCCGCAACGTCTACGCGTCACACGGCGCAGGTTGAATTAACGGGGCGTCCCGGCTCCGCAGCGGGCGTTATCGGTCGCCGGCCGTTCAGAAAAATGTTTTCCAAAGGCCATTATTATGTTAGACTGCCAGTCTGAGCGAAGGTACTTCTCCGGGTGAACGGGCCGGCCGCCTCGGACGGCGGCCAGCGTCAAGCTACGGCGTTGTGCGCCCAGGCAGGGCGATTGGAGCAAACCCAAAAATTAGTCAACAGGAGAAAAGGTATGAGGAGCAATTTGTTCAGGGCCGCCATGAGCGCGCTGGCGGTGGCAGCTTGCCTGTCGCCGGCCGCGTTCGCGGTGGAGCGGGTCGTGCTATGTGAAGAATTCACGGCCACTAACTGAGGCTACTGCACATACGCCGGTCAGGCGTTAGGCGCAGCGCTGGATAGTTATCCCACCACTTTCGCAGCGAATCAGATTCACCTGGGCGACTCATACGCGGTCAGTTGGGGTTCGACGCGGGGCTCGTTCTACAGCATCAGCGGCACTCCGACGGCCTGGTTCGACGGCATCCTCCAGCGGGTGGGCGGCACATCCGGCATGACTTATGCCTCCGAGTACAACACCCGCCACAACATTCCGAGCGACATTACGATGCTGGTTGGCGCGGCTGAGGTCGCCCCACCCACCAGCCCACCGACCTACGAGGTCCAGATCAGCCTCACGCTGGAGCCCACGGCCTCCGCCAGAACGGTGCGCGTGTATGCTGTGCAGGTGCTCGATTATTATCCAACCTCGCCTTCATACTCCCGAAATTGCATGCGCACCTGGACCTCGACTGAGGACGTCGCGCTGGTCCCGGGCCAAACCGTGCTGATCACCAAGATGCTGCAAATTGATACGGTCAGTGCGGCCAACCCCAACAACATGACGCTGATTGCCTGGGCGCAGGTGCCGAACGCCAGCGCACCGGCCGAGGTGTACCAGGCGGCGATGATTAACTATCCGTTCGAGGCGTTGTACCCGATCAAGATCACGCTGCCGGAGGGCGTGCCTGAATTCATTCCGCCGGATGAGGATACCACCCTGACGGTGCGCATCCAGAACGGCGGCGAGGACTTGCTGCCCGATTCGCCCCTGTTGCACTACCGCTACGACGGCGGCGCTTTCCAGACCGCGCCGCTGGTTCCGCTGGGCGGCGAGTACTTTACGGCCACGCTGCCCGCCCCGGGTTGCGGCGCGGAGCCGGAGTTCTACTTCAGCGCCCAGGGCGACGGCGGCTCGACGGTCATCTTCCCGGAGAACGCGCCGGCTGAGGTGGTGACGACGATCGTGACCACCATTACCACCTTTATTGACGATGATTTCGAAAACGATTTGGGCTGGACTGTGTACAACACGCCGCCCATGACCGAGGGCTTCTGGCAGCGCGCCGTGCCCGGTGGTTTTGCGGATCATTCCCCGGCCCACGACTACGACGAATCCGGCGCTTGCTACGTTACTGACAACCGTCTCAACAAGGATGTCGACTTGGGCCCGACGATCCTTACTTCGCCGGTGTTTGATTTGTCCGCCATGACGGATGTCTACGTGCGTTACGCTCGCTACATCTATTGTGACGACGCGGGCGCCGGTATTCCGATGGATGACGACTACCTCGACGTCGAGCTTTCCGCGGACGGCGGAAATACGTGGGTGCTGGCGGAGCACGAGACTGGGCAGACCGACTGGGTCTATACCCAACTCCGCGTGCTCGACTTCGTGGAGCTTACGTCGCAATTCCAGATCCGCTTCTCCCTGGCCGACAACCCTACCAACTCGCAGACGGAGGGCGGCGTTGATGCCGTCTGGATCTTCGACAAGGCCTGCCTGGAAGGTCCTCAGTATGGCCTTGGCGACCTGAACTGCGACAACGCGGTGAATGTGTTTGACATTGACCCGTTCGTGTTGGCTCTGACGAGCGGCGCCGGATTCGAAGCGTACTACGCTGTCTATCCCGATTGTGATGCGATGCTGGCCGACGCCAACGGCGACGGCGCCGTCAATGTGTTCGATATTGACCCGTTTGTGGAGCTACTGGTCGGTGGAAGCCTGCGTTAACCAATAGCGCGGCACGCCAATAAAATCCGGTCTATGTATTGCGACCGGCGTCAGGCAAGCCTGGCGCCGGTCGCTCTTTATCTGCGATAGGCGCGACCGCCCGCTCTGCTCGCATGCCTGACGCCGCTGCCCACGGACACGAATTACGCGTTATCCGGGCATAAGGCCGGGCGCTGGCTTGGCGCCGGCCGCCGGGCTGAGGTCAGCGGTACAGTGCCCGCATCTAATGGCTTTGCTCGGAATAGTCATCAAGCAGAAGGGGCATTCCTTGGTCACCGGTTCGGGCGGCGCGGGCGGCGTGCTGACGCGCTTGATCAACGTGCCCACAATCTTGACGATTAGCAGGAAAACCGTCGCAGCGATTATCAGGAATGTGACCAACTGGCCGAGGAACGCGCCAATCTCGATGCGGCCCCATTGCCAGGCCCGGTATCCCTCACCGCTGGGCTGAACGTAGCTGATGGCAGGCATGATGATGTTCGTGACCAGCGAGTTGACGACGGCCCCGAAAGCGGTCCCAATCACAACCGCCACGGCCAAGTCCAGCATGTTGCCTTTGAACGCGAAATCCTTGAAATCCTGCCAGAGGTTCCGCACCATGTGTCTCTCCTGTTTGTAATGAGCGCCCGGCGCCGCCTTATCATGTTAGTCGCCGATTGCGGACCTGAAGTGCGGCGCGGTTACAATGGGCTCATCGCGCCTGTTTGACGCAGTCGCTACCTTTGGAGGACAGTCGCCATGTGTGACTCCACTTCCCAGTTTGTATCGCGCCTATTCGTGGGGATGCTGGTCGTGGTCACGCTGCACGTAGGGGCCACGCGGGCGACCAGGCCGAATTGCGGCTGTTCTTGGGCAGTGTGGAGTCTGAACCTCGTTCGCGTCTCCTGACTGATGAAGAATGGCGTGATTTTCGCGAATTTCTGGCTCGCAATGCGGTTGACGATCTTGCACCCATACCTTACCACGGTGTGTACGATGGAGTAGAGTATGAGTACCTGTATGTTAGCCGCGCCGGTGGGCACTGTATTCGAATAAACAACCCGTCCTGGCGCAATGGCGCAGTCTACGGGCGGCTGGTATCCCTTTTTTACAGGCTGAGCGAATCACTCCGTCGCGAAGCAAGCGCTTCACAACCGGCAGCAGCGCTTCCGCAGATCGACCTTTATCGCCCTATCACCTTATCACTTTATCACTTTGTCACGGGCACACACAGACTAGGCCACGTTGATCCGATTGACCGGATAGAATGCGCCAGGCTAGCATAAGCTCGCCGCGCGTCCGCTTGGGCCGCGTGAACGCGCCCGAACGAACTGAAACGAGAGGCGCGCAATGCAATCCGATTTCGACGTCGTCACCGGCGCGTTCGGCTACACCGGCAAGTACATCGCGCGGCGCCTGCTCGCGCAGGGGCGGCGTCTGCTTACCCTGACCAATCACCCACCACCCGAGAACCCGTTCGGCGACCAGGTGACGATCGCGCCGCTCGACTTTTCGCACCCCGAGAAGCTGGCGGCCAGCATGGCGGGCGCACACACGCTGTACAACACCTATTGGATTCGCTTCCCGCGCGGTCCCCTGACATTCGAGCAAGCAGTTGAGAACAGCCGCATCCTGCTAACGAGCGCGAAAGAGGCCGGCGTTCAACGCATCGTCCACATCAGTATCACTAACCCCTCATCCCAGTCGCCGTTGCCGTACTTCCGCGGCAAGGGGCTGCTCGAGGAATTCCTCGCGGGCTTGGGCGTTCCGCCGGCCATCGTGCGCCCCACCGTAATCTTTGGCAACGAAGACATCCTGATTAATAACATCGCCTGGCTGCTGCGGCATGTTCCGCTGTTCGCCATTCCCGGTGACGGCAAGTACCGCATCCAGCCCGTGTGCGTCGAGGACGTGGCTGAAATCGCCGTCAGCGCCGCTCAGGGGGCCGCGAACGTCACGGTGGACGCAGTCGGTCCGGAGATTTTCACGTTCGAGGAACTGGTGCGTCTGATCGCGGGCAAGGTTGGCGCCCGGGCCCACATAACGCATGCTCCGCCGAGCATCGCGTTGCTGGCGGCAGAAATGAGTGGGCTGGCGCTCGGCGACGTCATGCTCACGCGCGACGAGCTGCACGGGCTGATGGCAAACCTGCTCGTATCAAGCCAGCCCCCCACCGGCAAAACGCGTCTGAGCGACTGGCTCGAGCAACATTCCGCCGACCTCGGGCGACATTACGCCTCCGAGCTCAAGCGCCATTACAGTTCGTAGGCTTGACCATGCTCGGCGCCGAGAACAACGCGAGCGCTTTTTCACGCGCCGCCGCGGCCAGGCGTGCGGAAACAGCCGGCTGATCCAAAGCCTTGAGCATGTATCGGGCACCGTCCTGCGGATCGCGCGGCCGGCATAACCATGCCGTCCGGCCGGCTTCCAGAAGCGCGGTCACCGGCGGCATCGCGCTGGCCACGATGGTCCGGCCCGCCGCCATGGCCCAAGCCAGGCCGGTCAGGGGAACGGCGGCGATCGGGAGGAACGCCGCGATGTCCGCCGCGGCGACCAGTTCCGCCAGCGATAACTCCTCCGCCAGACGCATCATGTATTGGTGCCGGCATGAGCGCACCAGGTAGCGAATGCGCCGATTCTCCTCACCCGGGCCGGGAACGATCAGACGCACCTCGGGCCGCACTTTCTCGAGCAACAGCGTCGCCCAAACGGCGTATTCAGCGCCTGCGGCGCCCGTCAGCGGCGACAGGACGAGGATGGCGGTCTGGTCCTCAGCAATGTCCAGCCGCGCCCGCAGCGCGGCGCGCGGCGCGCAATCGATCGCGGCAAAATCCACGGGATTCTCGGCCAGCCATCGCGGCATTTCGGACATGCCCGCATTTTTCCAGCTTCGACGCGTTCTGTCGAATGCCCCCAGGGCCACGGTCCCGTTTTTCGTCCAGCAGGATGATTCGGCGGCCAAAACAGGGTATGCTGAGCAGCCGGTCCGCGGCGACGAGTTTCCGTCGCGGCAGCCCAAAAGGCGCGGTTTTTTCGTTACAGCATGAACACGGGTCTTCATGTCCGGCATGGCCGGCGAGGAGCCGAGAGGATGCAGCCAGAAGTTTCCGTTGCGGATGTACCCGGCCCGGCGGCGCAGTCGCGGGCGCCCCGGCCCCTGAAACCACTGACCGACCGGCTGTTGATCATCGGCCTGGACGGCGCGACGTTTTACGTGCTCGATCCGCTGATGAACGCCGGCCGCATGCCGAACCTCAAGCGGTTCATCGAGCAGGGCACGGCCGGCGTGCTGCACTCGACGCAACCGCCGATAACGCCGGCGGCCTGGACGACCTTCATGACCGGCAAAGGGCCCGGGCAGCATGGCATTCTCGATTTCGAGAAGTACGACGTCTTCCAGCACCAGTTGACGTTCAACAGCACTTACCAGATCGAGGAAAAGACGATTTGGGAGCTGCTGAGCGAAAAGGGTTTGCGGGTCGGCAGCATCAACGTGCCCATGACGTTCCCGCCCAAGCCGATCAACGGCTTTATGATCAGCGGCTTCGAGACCCCCAGCATTGACGCCGAATTCACCTATCCGCGCGAACTGAAGCAGGAGATCTTCCAGCAAATCCCGAACTACAACTACCGCACCAACTGGCAGCGCCGCGCCCTCGGCGGGCAGGACGTGCTCGAAACCAACCTGGAGTACATTGCCAACAGCTTCGAACAGGGCTATCGCCTCACGACTTATTGCGGCGACAAGTACGGCTGGGACGTGCTGATGACGGTCATGAAGCTGGTCGACAATCTCCAGCACAAGGCTTGGAAGTACCTCGACCCGCAAACCGCCGGCAACTTCCCGCGCGAGGCGGAGCTGGCCGCCCGCGTTTTCACGCGCCTGGACGACGTGCTCGGCCGCATGTTCGAGTATGCCGAGCGGAACAACGCGACGGTGCTGATCATGTCTGACCACGGGCACGGCAGCCTGGACGGCAAGGCCCAGCCGAACCTGCTGCTGAAGCGCTGGGGCTACCTGGCCCTGCGTAGCCCCTGGCAGCAGGCCAACACGCGCGCCGCGTACTGGTGGCATCGCTTTACCAAGGGCAAGGCGACCCGCTTTGAGCAGGGCAGCCGCGGCATCGAGCGCGAGCTGGCGGTCGACTGGACGCGCACGCGGGCGTGTGTCATGCACGCCGGTATCTACGGCTATTTGTACATCAACCTGAAAGGCCGCGGGCCGCACGGCATCGTCGAGCCGGCCGATTACGAGCCGCTGCGCAACGAACTGATTGAACGGCTGCGCAGCGCGTCGGTGCGCGACCGCAGCGGGCGCGAGGTGCGCATCTTCCCGCACGTATACAAGACGGAAACCCTGTATCACTGCGACCGGGGCGAGAACCCGAACCTTCCCGATTTGCTGCTGGCGCCGAACCCCGGCCTGGCGGTGATTCGCAAGATTCGGGGCGGCCAGCCGGTGCGCTGGTGTAAATCGGCCCGGCTGGAAGGCACGCACCGCGACGAAGGAATTTTGGCCCTGGGCGGCGCCAACGTGCGCCACGGACAGCGCACCGAAGCGAGCATAATCGACATCGCGCCAACGATGTTGGCGGCATTGGGCTTGCGCGTGCCGGTAGACATGGAAGGCCGCGTCATTCGCGAGGCGTTTACCACCGATCCGGTCATCGAACGCGAGCCGCCGCTGAAGAAGGCTGTGGAAGAGGCGGTCGAAGTTTACAGCGACAGCGATCGACGCATCCTCGAAGAGCGGCTGACCGAGTTGGGATACCTGGAGTAGGCTCCGAGAGAAGCCGGTGGACCGGCGGCTAACGGCAGGCTTCGAGCGGGGGGTGTTCGAGCGACTGTTGCGCGCGCCACGTGACGGAGGTCGACATGACTTATTCGGGCCGGTTCACAGTCGCCACCACGGGCGACTCGCAAGTGCTTGACATCACTAGCCAAGTGGCCGAAATCGTCGCCGAATCCGCAGTGCAGCAGGGCCTGTTGGTGGTCTTCGTAGTGGGTTCAACAGCGGCCATCACAACCACAGAGGCCGAACCCGGCCTGCTGACGCACGACCTGAAGGCGTTCTGGGAGCGTGTGGCACCGCGCGATGCCTACTACAAGCACGAGGAAACCTGGCACGACGACAACGGCCACGCGCATGTGCGCGCCTCAGCGCTCGGGCCGTCACTGGCTCTGCCGGTCATCGACGGGCGCATGCCGCTGGGTACCTGGCAGCAAATCGTGCTGGTGGACTTCGACACACGCCCACGCCGCCGCGAGGTCATAGTGCAGATAGTCGGATGACGGCGCCTTAGTGGGGCGCGACCGGCGGACGGCTGAAAGAGAACCACGAAGCCGCGGCCCACCACGCCAGCATCAACTGCCGCAGCGGCGTCTCGTCACTCGCTGATAAAGACGCTGATCGGCCGCTGCAATAGTGTGTCTGTGCCTTGCAGCGTGCGGTCGGGCGCGATGGTCCCATTACGCGTCGCGATGTTGTCATAAATGAACACCGCGTTTGCGGTGTCGCGATCGGCAATGTAGCCGGTTCCGGCCGAATCCACTGCGATTACGGTCAGGTCGGTAGCGCCCGGCACGATCAGCGTTGAATCGGGCATCACCGACCCGTTGAGAGTAGCCGCATTGAAGAAGACGTTGACTCGGTTTGCCAAGGCCCCACCGTCGCCGGAATTGACGACGTAGAGAGTATCGTTGGCGTCAACGAACACGCCGTAAGGCCTGGAAAACGCCGCGCTGTTGAGAATACGTGTCGCGTTGACGACGCCGTTAAGCGCGCTGGCGTTGGCGAATACTGCGACCGTATTCGCGTCAAAATTGGCCACGTACAACTCGTCATTTGCGCCGAAGCGTATTCCGAATGGCCCGTTCATGTCCGTGCTGGTGATGTTGCGAACCGGGGCGAGGTTTCCGTTGAAGGCTGCGGTCGAAGCACCCGCGAACACATGTATGTTCCCGCCGATTTCATCAGATACAAACAGCAGGTCGGCCGCCCGGTTGAGTGTCATCGAAGCCGGCCGGTCCAGCAGCGTGGCCGCCCCCTGCACATTCCGTGTGGGGGCGACATTCCCATTGATTTGACCAAGGGTCAGAGCGTTCGGATACGACGTTATGGAGTTGCTGCCGAAATTCAACACCAGCAGGTTGCCGGCGTTATCAGTTAAGAGGTCATCAGGCACGGACAGCAGCGTCTGGGCACCGGCCAGGTTTGCATTGGGCGGTATATTGCCGTTAATCGCGCTCGGCGTAGTTATGTCGTACGCCGTAACGGAGTCTCCACTGACGTTGGCGATGAAAAGGATCGGCTTGGTCAGGGGCGCCGTCGTCACTGTGACGGAGGTAGTGTCGGACGCGGTGCCGCCGTTGCCGTCGTCTACTGTAAGCTGGAAAGTCAGTACTTCGGATACGTTCGGGGCGGTAAAGGACGCAGTGTCCGTATCGGCATTATTGAGCGTCACAGTTGTGCCGGACGTCTGTGTCCATTGGAAGGTGAGCGGATCGCCGTCCGCGTCACTGCTGCCGGCGCCGTTCAGCGTGACGGTGCTGCCGGCGCTGACGGTCTGGTCCGCTCCGGCGTTTGCCACCGGCGATTGGTTGGGCGGCGCCGGTGGCTCGGGTGGACAGCCGCACAGGCTAAGTAACATAATGAGCGACGTTCCGAGCGCCAGCGCACTCCACGGCTTACGTATACACATACTGAATCTCCGAAGGCGGCCGCGCAGCGCGGCCGTGACCCAGCCACCAGCATAACCCTTCGACCACATTTGCAGACGGCCGGAGCCGAGCCGGTCTCGGCTCCGGCGTGTGTGCGCGCTGTTTATTCCTGCAGGAAGACGCGGAGCGGGCCACTTAGGAGCGTGTTGGCTCCGAACAGTGTGCGGTCGGGCGGAATAGCGCCGTTGCGCGTCGCAATGTTGTCGTAACCGTAAACTGCGTTGGCTGCGAAGTCCACGATGTATCCGTTGTTGGCCGAATCAACGGCGATTGCAGTCAACGAGGTGGCGCCCACCACGGCCAGCGTCACGTCTGGCGTAACCACACCGTTGAGCGTGGACGCATTCGCGAAAATGTTGATCTGGTTTGGGATGGCGCCGCCGGAATTCACAACGTACATGGTATCGTTCTGATCGACGTAAACGTCAAACAGATTGAAGAACGCTGCACTGCGGATTACGCGCGTCGCGGCCACCACGCCGTTCAGGTTGCTGGCGTTCGCGAACACCGCCACGGTGTTGTTGCCGGTGTTCGCCACGTACAGCTCGTCGTTTGCGCCGAAGTTAATGCCTCGCGGCGAGACCATGTCCGCGCTGATGATCTGCCGGGTCGGGGCCAGGTTGCCGTTGAACGCGTTCGTGGACGCGTTGGCAAATACGTGAACTATCCCAACGTTGGCTTCCGCAGCGAAGAGGAGGTCATTAGCCGTGTTGATCGCCAGCGATACGGGTACGAGCAACTGCGTGGCTGCCCCCTGGACGTTGCGGTTTGGTGCGACGTTGCCGTTGATTGAACCGAGATTCACGGCGTTTGCGTAACCCGTAATCGAAGCGGTGCCCGCGTTGCTCACCAGCAAGTTCCCGCCTGAATCGATTACCAGATCAGTCGGTCCCAAAAGGAGTGTCTGGGCTCCGGCCAGGTTGGCATTGGGGGGGATATTGCCATTGATTGTAGCCGGACTGGTGAGGTCATAGGCGGTGACGTTTCCGGCGTTGTTTGCGATGAACAGCGTCGGCTTGGGCGGAGGAGTAGTCGTCACCGTCACCGAAGTGCTGTCAGACGCGGTGCCGCCGTTGCCGTCGTCTACCGTAAGCTGGAAAGTCAGAAGTTCGGAAATGTTCGGGGCAGTGAAGGACGCAGTGGCTGTGTTGGCGTTATTCAGCGTCACACTTGTGCCGGCCGTCTGCGTCCATTGGAAGGTGAGCGGGTCGCCGTCCGCGTCACTGCTGCCGGTGCCGTTCAGCGTGACCGTGCTGCCGGCGCTGACGGTCTGGTCTGCTCCGGCGTTCGCCACCGGCGATTGGTTGGGCGGCGGCGGTGGCTCGGGCGGACAGCCGCACAGGCTAAGCAACATAATGAGCGACGTTCCCAGCGCCAGCGCGCTCCACGGCTTACGTGTACACATATTGAATCTCCAGGACAAGGCGGCCGCGCAGCGCGGCCATTACCCAAACACCAGCGTCTCGAACCTAAGACCGCTATTCGAGGATATGTGTCACCTAGCTGACTTCAAGTCAGGGCCAGTCGAGGCGGGTGACAATCTGGAAGGTATTCTTGTACTGCGTCTATGTACGACGCGACCGGCGCAATGACGCCAGACCGGAGTGGAGAAGTCGGCGCACGCCGGCCCGCCTCTCGCAGGCCGGCTGTGCCGCCTTCACCACATCCGGAATCGATCGCTGGGCCGCTATTGGCTTAGGAACACGGCAGCGGGACCGCCCAGCAGCGTGTTTTCGCCAGTCAGCGTGCGGTCAGGCGCGATCGTGCCGTTCCGGGTCGCAATATTGTCGTACCCATAGATCGCGCCGGATGGGCCGGCATTCGGGTCAGAAATGTAGCCGTTGCCGGCCGCGTCCACCGTCACGCCGTTCAATTGCACGGCCCCGAGAACAGTGAGCGTCACGTCCGGCGTCACCGGACCGTTCAGCGTAGCTGCATTCGCGAAGACATTGACGCGGTTGCCGCCCGCTGGGCCACTTACCGTATATAGCGTGTCGTTGGCGTCAATAAATACATCCACGATACCGGCAAAGAGTGCACTCTGGAGCACGCGCGTCGCACGGACCTGCCCGTTCAGGTTACTGGCGTTGGCGAACACCGCCACCGTGTTGTTACCCAGGTTTGCCACGTACAGCTCATCATTGGCGCCAAAATTGATGCCGCGCGGGTTCACGAGGTCAATGCTGAGAATGTTGCGCACCGGAGCGAGGTTGCCGTTAAACGCATTCGTGGATGCGCCGGCGAAAACGCGGATGGCGCCTCCCCCCACCGCGTCGGCTACGAACAATAAATCGTTTGTACGGTTGAGCGCCAGCGACACCGGGGTTACGAGCTGGGTTGCGGCGCCCTGCACGTTCCGGGACGGCGCCACATTGCCGTTGATCAAGGCGAGATTCTGCGCGCTCCCGTAACTCGTGATCTTGAGAGCAGCGGTGCTGAGCACCAGTAGCGCGCCGTTCGCGTCCGGCACCAGGTCGATTGGGAGATTCAGCAAAGTTTGTGCGCCGGCCAGGTTGGCGGTCGGGGCGATGTTCCCATTCACCGCATTCGGGTTGCTGACATTGTAAGCCGTGACGCTGTTGAACGCGAAATTCGCGACGTATAGCTTCGGTGTGTTTGCGGGCGGCGGGGTCGTCGTGACCGTCACGGTCGTCGTGTCGGTATCCGACCCTAGATTATCACTCACCCTCAGCTCAAACGTCAGCGTAGTCGCGGCGTTTGGCGCGAGAAACGTGGCGTTCGCAGAGTTGGCGTTCGATAACGTGACCGCATCGCCCCCGGTCTGTGTCCACTGAAACGCCAAGGGGTCGCCATCGGGATCCGTACTGCCGCTGCCGTTTAGTGTGACGTTTGTACCGGCTTGCACCGTTTGATCCGCACCCGCATTCGCCACCGGCAACTGATTGGGTGGCTCGGGGGGACAGCCGGTTAAACAAATGAGGGCCAGGGTCGATAAGCCGAGCGCGAACAAGCTCCACTGCTGACGTTGGAACATCTGCATACCTCCAGCAAGAACACGCATACGCGTAAAGTGTCAGCCCGAACACAGACGGATGCGCGAGTACCTGAAAGAGCGTACGAGGCTCGTATGCAAAATCAAGCCCGAGTCCGCAACAGTCGCGCAGTTGTATGCAGTTGTATTGAGACTATTGCGATGCCGATTGGCGGACATAACGCTTCGTGAGTGCTGGTATGACTGTGTAGTCACCCGCCAGTGCGAGCGGCGTAGGATCGACGCATTAGCGAGACTGTAACTAACTAAGGCCGGTCAGCGCTGGGCTGGGTAGTCGCCGCCCGCAGGGTCTCCAGCCGCGACTCGACCGGTCGCCGCAGGGGATGTTCGGCAGATAGGCGATCCAGAGTCTGGACATACAGTGAGAGCCCCTCGTCTGACCGGCCGGTGGCGATCAATGCGTCCGCCAGCAAGAGCGCCGTCTCAGGATCCTGCGGCAACAGCGCGTGGGCTTGCTGGGCGTAGCGCAGAGCCGCCGGCGGGTCGCGCTGCACCAGCAGCTTGGCCAGAATTGCGGGAGGGCGCACCTCGTGCGGCGCCACTGCCGTTAGCTTTTCCAGTACCGGAACTGCCTGCTCCAGCTCGTTCAGCTTGAGTAACGCTTCGCTCATCAGTAGCAGCGCGGCGCGGTCGTCGGGTGCGATACTCAGTGCGTGTTTCAGGTACGGCAGCGCCTCGCGCGAGCGCCCCAGTTTCAAGTGTGCTTCTCCGAGCATCGTTAATACTACGTAATCATCGGGCGCCGCCGCGGCCTCTTCTTCGAGATAGGGCAGAGTTTCGGCGAATTGACCCGCCTGGAAAAGCCGCCGCGTTAGGGCGCGACGCAGCAGGGTTTCACGCGGGTTAAGCTGCACCGCCTGGCGAATGTGATGCAACGCCACGTCGGCCTGACCGAGCGAACTCAGTATGTCGCTGCGCATTAGATGATAACCCCAGTGCACCGGGTAATGCTGGAGCGCCCGGGCAGCGTATTCGTCGGCGCGCTCAAGATTCTGCCGGCGCGCAACCGGGTCGTCCGTCTGTGACGCGACGTCGATATATTGCATCGCGGCACCGGCGTTAAGCGCTGCGCTTTGCGGGTAGCAGGCGGCGTCGTGCGTGGCGAGCCGCAAAGCACTGTACCAATCCGTGTTGCGGATGACCGTTCGTGTCGCAAACGCTGCCAGGACTAGTACGGCGGCCACGGCTGTGAACCGCGAAACAGCCGGGCTCGCTCGCGTCACGCTGGCGCCACAGCGCCGTTCGAGCGCCAAGGCCAAAGCCGCGAGCAGGCCGCAGCCCGCGACCGATGGCCAGTACATGAGCCGCTCCGCGACGGACACGCCGATCAACAGCAATGAGTTAGAGAAAAGTGCATACGCGGCGATGAACAGGGCCGCACAGACCGCCAGCCGGCGCCAGTGCTCGCCCGCCCGCAAGTAGCCGAGCAGCGCCGCCACAAGGCCGGCCGCCGCCGCCAACCCCAGCAGGGTCATGCCGTTCGCGTCGGCCCGCGGGTCGAAGACTTGGTACCCATAGTCGGCGCTCAAATGCAGCGGAAACAGCAACAGGCGCACGTAATGTCCCAGCACCTCGAATGGCATCAGGAGTCGCGCCGGCATCTCCGCGTTAACAATCGGGTTAAGCAATGCCGCCGGGGCACGCATGAACGCGCCCCCCAATGCCCAGACCCGCAGCGGCAGATAAATCAGCAGCGGAAGCAGCAGACACAGGGCGTGCACGCCCCACCAGCGTACGCCACGTATCGGCGTACGCCCGCGGCAAGCGTGCAACACGATCAAGGCCATCGGAACATAGCTTACGGCCGTCTCTTTGGAGAGCAGCGCCAAAAAGAACAGCGGCATGGCACGCCAAGCCCGGCCGGTGTCGCTCGGACCATTTTTCGGAACGAGTACGAGCAGTCCCAAGAGCGAGAAGATTGTGGCCAGCACTTCCGCCCGGCCAACGATGTATGCCACCGCCTCCACGTGCACCGGGTGCACGGCAAACAGCAGCGCCCCCCAAGTCGCTAGCGAGCGATCCTCGAACAGCCGCCGCAGAAACTCCCATATCAGAAAGCACGTCAGCCCATGCAGGGCAATATTCACCAAACGGAACCCGGGCGCCCACAGACCGTGTAAGCTGTGACCCAACGCCAGCGTGAATACCGTGAACGGCCGATAGAGTAGGTCCGGATTGGGGTGCATCCGGGCTTCCGCCCCGCTGTACGTGTTTGTCCAGCCGCCGAGCCAGATGGCATGGAAGTTCGTAATTGAGCGGATTACGGGGTTCTCAACCACCTGCGGCACATCGTCGTAAACGAAACTGTTGGGCAGACTGTTGAGGAAGCAGGCGCAGCCGACCACGACGGGCAGCCAAGCCCGATGCAACCACGCCGCGGCGGGGGCTTGAGTCGCCTGCAAGCTTTCGCAGCTTGAGCAAAGCAGTCGGCCGGGCGCGCCCGATTCAATCGGTCGTTGGCAACGCGCGCACTGCGTCGCGCGTTCGGGCATGCCCGCGGCGATGGGCGCATGCTTGGCGGGGGACATCGAACTCTCCAACGGCGCGCCACGTTGCGCGGTTCAACCATAGTACTTGCCCCATCACCGTGCTGCACGCGCCATAGGTCCCAGGACCGCGCCGGCACGTGTGGCGGTTTCGGTCGGTTGGCCCCCTCTCGGCGAACGAGAGTCGTCCGCCTGGTTGAACCGGCCTCGCGGGGGAGCAGGCTGTCTATGACCGGTGAGTTGGCAACGACCGCTAAAAACAGCCTCCGCGCAACGCTGTCGCGGCTCCACGCTCGCGGGGGAACCAGCGCGCTAAAGTTGTGGCCCTGATTGCCGTTTTCGACTATCATTCAGACGCTGTGACCGGGCTCCAGGCGGTGGCGATAACGCGAGCGCCCAGCGGCACGGATCAGCCGTCGCTGGCAGCCCCGGGAAGATTCGTCAAACTGCACATGGCGGCGATTGGATGCCTTCGAAGCTGGACACCGCGCTCGGCGAATACCTGAAGCAGATAAAGAACTACCCCTTGCTCACGGCCGAGGAGGAGCGCGAGCTGGGCGCGAAAATCCGCGCGCTGGCCGACGCCCAGGAGCACCAGGCTGAGAAGAACATTCCGCCCGAAACGATGGAGCGCTTGCGCCAGGAAGCCGCCGAGGCCCGCGAACGCCTGGCCCAGGCGAATTTGCGGCTGGTGATCAGCGTCGCAAAGAACTTCCGCAATCGCGGTCTGCCGATGGAGGATTTGGTCAACGAGGGCAACGTCGGCCTGATGAACGCCATCGACCGCTTCGATCCCGCGGTCGGCTCGCGCTTCAGCACTTACGCGGGCTACTGGATCGACCAGTCCATCCGCCGCGCGGTGCAGAACGCGTCGCAGATGATTCACATCCCCAGCTACCTCATGGAGCAGATCGGCCAGATGAAGCTGGCCATGCGCGAATTGGAAGAGAAGCTCGGCCGCCAACCGTCGATGAACGAGTTGGCCAAGCACATGGACATCACGCCCCGCAAGGCCGCGGCGATCTCGCAAGCCATCCGCGCCTGCACGACGCGCACGCAGGACTCGCTGGCCGAGGGCGAGACCTCGCTGACCGAGGCCCTGCCCGACACGCGTACGCCGCAGCCGTACCAGGCCGTGTTCTCGCAATCCGACTCGGATTTTGTTACGCGGGTCTTGTCGCGCATTACCGAGCGGGAGGCTCTGGTATTGAAGCTGCGGTATGGTCTGAATAGGCGTGACGGCAAGCGCATGACGCTGAAGGAAATCGGGGAGGCAGTGGGGCTGACGCGCGAACGAGTTCGGCAAATCGAAAAGGACGCCGCCCGCAAGCTCCAGGAATACGTTAACGAGTACTACTGACGCCACTACTACTGACGCCGCGGCGTCACGGTCCGAAAAAGTACGCTCAAACCGTTTTTCGGCGCAAATCGTCCGCATCAATCGGGGTTGTTATCAAAAATTAACTAAAGCCGAGTCGCCTGGACTCGTGGGATTTCGTATTCTTTTGCAGAGGGACGGAAAGCGGTAGCAGCACCCCGCTTTCCTCGCTGACCGCCCAATTAGTAGCGGGCGGGTCGCGATAAGCCTTTTGACAATAAGAACTTGTGCGCAGATTTGCGCGCTTGGAGTTTCGCCATGCTGACTATGCGTCGCACGAGTCTCGCCGCAGGTACACGCGTAAAGGTGAAAACGCCCGGACCGGTGCCGCACTGGTCCGTTTGGGAGCCCTGCCAACGAACCTCGAGCCACGTGAAAAAGCGCCTGCAGGATATGTTCTTCAAGGGCGACCGGCGAATTACGGCTGAAGTAGTGTACATCGCCAGCGAATCTGATCGGGAGAAGTTAAAGGCCGCGGGCCGCGTAAAGCTATACCTGCGCGACGCGGCCGGTTCGAGCGTCACGATCCTGGCCGACGCCAACAACCTCGCGGCGGCGAGCTAGGCCGGCCGGACGGCGCGCGAGCCTATCCGCGCGCCGAAGCGTGGCCGCAACGTAAAGCTGGATGTCCGCCAGACTGTAGCTGAATGTCCGCCAACACGGCGGTTAACAATCATGCACCGCGTTCGAGTCGTCGTCTCCTGACTCGGACGCGGTACTTTAGCGATTATCGGATTTTCTGCCCCATTTTAGTGCCGATACAATCGCGTGCCTTTCCTGACGGATTTTCGTGCGGCCGCTCGTGCGAGAATCCGTCTCGCACGCGCTCCAGCTGGAATCCCTTCCCGTGCTCCGCTCCGCGACCCTGTCAAACGATCTTCACCATTCCGGCAGATCGACTTCGATGCAGCTCGTTCCCTCGCCGGCATATGCCGCGGCCGAGCTGAACCGCCGATGTTCCGGGCGCTGGATTACCCCCTTGCGTCCATCCGCTTTGAGGCGCTCGTGAATCTGGAGCGAAGTGAAGCGTTTGAAGTTGCGCATGACCTCGTGCAGTCGCCCACCCGCCGCAGCGATCAGATGCACGTGGTTCGGCATAACGACGAACGCGTGTAGCTTAAGCCCCTTATTAGCGCGACGAAGCGCGGACCCTACAGAACCGGCTCGACATAACGTGCCTCGATCAGCACCGGCAACCAGTCAAGAACGGTAATAGTGCAGAAGCAGGGCAGGTCCTGTCGGCAACATGGCGGCTCATGACTGGGCATGGGGCACGCGCAATTCCGTGCGAAGGGGTTCCCACGAACGTAGTGCGAGAAAGGATTCACGCACCAGCGTGCGACGGGGATTTTCAAAGCTGCCGCGAGAGATTCCCGCACCAGCCGCAACTTGAAAAGAGTGTTCACGAATGTCGCAGTTTCGGCGGCGGGCGCTCCCATATTGGTATTCGGGGGGCATCGATGAATGCAAGCTGTCCGATAACCGGCGCGCGGCCTTGAGTGCGTCTAATTTCGCGCAAAAGCGCAAGCAAGATGCTATTGACTTAACTGCCCATGCCGTTCTAACCTGCATTTACTGTCTTATGGGTGGCAAATTGCAGCAGTTCGGAGGAGGAACGCCGTGAATCGAATGCTCGCAGATTTGGGGCAGGTTACCGTCTACGTCGTGCGCGACCCATTAGAAGGCGGCGGGGCCGAGCATGAGCCCAACGCGGCCGAGGTGTGGCACACCCCGGCGGCGGCACGGTCGGGGCGGCATCGAAATTGTGCTTGAATGCAAGCCAGGGGCTGTCCCGATGCTCACGGCACGAGTCATTTTGAACGCTGTGTGCGTGGGCGCCGGGATGTTCCTTGGATGTTTAACAAGTGCCCAGGCGCGAGTCTGGTTTGAGCACTAACGAAGGAGGAGTTTTATGAAGCGAATAGTGGCAGTCGTGGCGGCAGGTTTGTGTGCCTGCCTGGTGCAAGCAGAACTGTTCTGGATCAGCTATGACGCCTCGTGCGGGCTGTACCCCGAAGAGGTGGGCTGGACCCGCACCACACACGGCGGCGGCGCGGTGCGCTCGCTGGCCGACGGTATCCTGACGCTGGATTCCACGGCCAGCAGCATGATCAACGACTCGTATCGAATGGAGCGCCCCACTACCCCGGGGCCGGGCGAGACGTTCGTGTGCGAGTGGCGAATGTGCCTCGCCGAGCATTCGGGTTTCGGCGAGTCCCTCATGTCGATGAGGGCGGACGATGGCGCGGGTGCGCAGTTCCGGTATTGGATGGATCACGTGCAGAGCGAAGACGGCTGGAGTGTCCCGATCACACCGGGTGTCTTCCACACGTACCGGCTGGAGTCAGTAGACATGTATGCGTTTTCGCTCTGGATCGATGACGCATTTGTCCGCACCGGCGACTTCGACCGACCGGGGCCGCCAGTTCCGTATGCGGCGTTTGGCGACGGTTCGTACGGCGCGTCTAGGTCAATAACCCAATGGCAGTACTTTCGCTTCGGCATTGTACCTGAACCTGGTGGATTGATGCTCGCCCTTGTGGCGTGCGCGTATGGTGCGCGCATGCGGGCGGGCTGGTAGCGGTCTGTATTAAGGAGACATGCTATGCTGTGTCGAAAGAGTTTCGTCCTGTTGTGCGCCTTGTGTGGCGCGGCTGTCGCTGGGGCAAACGACATTCGCGTCTGGGAAGGAGAGGCCGGGGCCTACGACATCTCGCAGGAGTTCCAGTCGGTAACCATCCTGCGCCCCGGCACATTCAAGATGCAGGCCACGGACGGCAGCGGCGGGCTGGGCTACATCGCCAAGATCGACGTCGCATTCGCCGGCCTGCCCGGCCAGGTGATCGTCTACGTCGTACGTGACCCGAGCGAGGTCGGTGGGGCCCAGCATGAGCCTGGCGCCGCCGAGGTTTGGGCGATTGACCGCTCGGCCTGCGAAACGGCCGGCACCACCGGCACTGTTGCCGAGCTGCGAACGACCGGCAACTACGGCCACGTCACGGACGGAGACACGTTCTACGCCTCCGATGTCGGCGCGGTCGGCGGCGGCATCGAGGCGCTGGATGAGTGCAAGCCAGGGGCTGTCCCGATGCTCACGGCACGAGTCATTTTGAACGCTGTGTGCGTGGGCGCCGGGATGTTCCTTGGATGTTTAACAAGTGCCCAGGCGCGAGTCTGGTTTGAGCACTAACGAAGGAGGAGTTTTATGAAGCGAATAGTGGCAGTCGTGGCGGCAGGTTTGTGTGCCTGCCTGGTGCAAGCAGAACTGTTCTGGATCAGCTATGACGCCTCGTGCGGGCTGTACCCCGAAGAAGTTGGCTGGGGACGAATTGCACACGGCGGTGGAGCGGTGCGCTCGCTGGCCGATGGAATTCTCACGCTGGACTCCACCGCTGACAGCATGATCTGCGATGGCTATGGCATTTACCGCCCCACCACGCCGGGGCCGGGCGAGACGTTCGTGTGCGAGTGGCGAATGTGCTTGGCCCAGCATTCCGGCTTTGGCGAAAGCCTTGTTTCCATGCGGGCGGACGACGGCGGCGGCGTGAACTTCCGGTATTGGATGGGGCACTTGCAGAGCGAACAGGGCTGGACAGTCCCGATCGCGCCCGACATCTTCCACACTTACCGCCTCGAGTCAACGGACATGTACACGTATTCGTTGTGGCTAGACGGAGTGTACATGGGCAGCGACGCTTTCGATCGGCCCGGCCCGCCAGTTCCGTATGCGGCGTTCGGCGACTGCACATATGGGACGACCCCGCAGTCGTCGCTGACACAATGGGAGTACTTCCGGTTTGGCGTAGTACCAGAACCGAATTCGCTGGCGCTAGTGCTGGCGCTAACGACTTGCGCGTGCGTTGCGCGCAGAGGAAAGCAGCTCCTTGTCCCGGGGGAATGTGCGCGGCGGCTGCGGCGTGCGCCTGCTGCGAGCCCGCATCGTTTTAGACTGTGTGCGTCCTTGAGCAATCCGGCGACCGGCCACCAATCGGTTACAATTCTACAATTCTGACGGCAGGAACCCCGCTTATGCCGGCGGCGCGGCCGGCAAGAAAACGTGCGCGGTCGTCCCCTCTTCCGGCTGGCTCTCCAGCCAGATATGTCCGCGATGGCTCTCAACTATGCGATAAGCCCGCGGCAGCCCCAGCCCGCGTCCCCGGCCCGCCGCACGGTGCGAGAAGAATGGATCGAACGCCCGTTGCAGCACCCGCGGCGACATTCCACATCCATCATCGCGCACGATAACTTCAACACCTGCAGCCCCCGCGGCCGGCTGACAAACTATTTGAATAGCGCCCTCTGAATCGCGGATTGCATGCTGGGCGTTGCTGACCAGTTCGTCAAAGAGAGCTCGCAATTGCTCGCGATCAGCCTGTATGTTCAGGGCCGAAGAGGGCGACGCGGCCGCGCAAGGGCCTCGTTGGTCGATGCTGAGCAGGAGCTTGGCGCCCGACAGCTTCCAGCGCGTCAGCCAGATCTGGCGTAGCTCCGCCAGTAGTTCCGGCACGTTGACCGGGGCCAGCGTCGGCGGACGCGGGCGCGCAAAGTCCATCAGCTCAGAAACAACGCGGCTGCATTCATGCGCCTTGCTGCGAATCGTCTCCAGGCAGCGCCGCGCTTCGGGATCGTTGAGTTGCGCGGCCAGCATCTGGGCCCGTCCGGAAATCACCGTCAGCGGGCTGTTGAGCTCATGCCCGGCCCCGGCGGCCATCTCGGCGATCATCGACAGCGTTCGCGAACGCAGCAATTCGGCCTGGGACTGCTGAAGGTTGCGATTGGTTTCGGCCAGATCGTCGGCTAGGCGACGCGCCGCCGCTTGGGCATTAGCGCGGCACAGAGCCAGGCCGAGGCTGGCGTTAAATGAGCGCAACTCTTCTGCTTCACCGGCCAGTCGGGCGCGCTCATCCGTTTCGGAGCCGTAAACGATGCCGCCGGCCAGGCGAGCCTGGTACACGATCGGAATGAGCCACGTTTCCGTGCCGCTGATTTCGTGCAGCCCCGGAGCCATGAGCGTGCGGATCGCGGCCGGGGCGCGCGTCACCAGCGAGTCAATAACGTCATCAGGGCTGTTCAACCAGTCCCGCACCTCGGCCGGCAAGTCGGCGGAAGCGACAGACGTAGTGTTTTGGCGGGCGTCGATCCAGCAGACGTCCACGGCCGGAGCCCGTTCGCGCAGACCAAACGCGGCGACGGCGGGCCGTTGCAGGGCGATGCCGGCCACCGCAGCGATGGCGGCCACCGCCTTGGGCAAGTCCGACCAGGCGCCCAGCAAACGATCAAATTGGCCGAGGGCGCGGAAGTAGCGCGCCCCGGCGGCCAGGCGTTCGTTCGCCAGGGTCAACTCGGTATTGACACGGCCCTGTTCGGCGTCGGCCCGCAATATCCCCTGGCAGTGGACGCCGCCGTTCGCCTTATGCTCCAAGCCCAATACTTTCGTTAGTTCCGCGACTTCCTGGTTGAGTCGGGTAGCGGTTTCGGAAAGCTGGCCTTCCGACAGGCCCAGCCGCTCCGCCAGCCGCGGTGAATGCTCGTAGAAGACGTGGTTGCCCGAATAGCCGATACGCCGCTCGCGGGCCAGCGTGTCAGCGAGGAGCACCAGCGCGAGAAGCTGCCGGTTAGCGACTGAGGCCGGCAACGCGTCGCCGGCTAGATGGTGCAGCCAGATCACATCCCGCAGCAGGCGGGGCAAATGCCAACGCTCGGCCAAGCGCCGTCCGGCAACGGTGTGGTCCGTTCCCAACAGCTCGCGTTCGAAATCGGCGATGTCGCCGCAGGCGCGGTTGGCTTCGGCCGCGATACGCTGGTACGTCTTCGGGAACACCGCACTGAGCGCGACCTTGCCCAGGTCATGCAGCAGGCCGGCGACGAAGACCTCCTGCGGATCGACACTCATGGGGCGGAGCGCCTCGGCCAAGGCGCGGGCCGCACATCCGACGGCCAGTGAGTGTTTCCAAAATTCAGGCGGATCGAAAATTCCGTCGCCGCCGGCTGACCTGGCCGGCAGACATTCAAAGACGCTCGCTGTCAGCGCCACGCTGCGCAAGCCCGCAAAACCAAGATGCGGAATGGCCTGCTCGAGCGTTTCAACCGGTCCGGGCAAATGCCCCGAGGCCGTATTGGCGATTGACAGCACTTTGGCTGTCAGAGACTGGTCCGCGCGCAGGATTTCGACCGCATCGGCCACCGAGCCGCGCGGCTCGGCGGGCATGGCGAGCAGCCTGACCGCAGCCGAAGAGAGCGTCGGCAAGCGGTCGAGGTGCGCGAGTGAGAGGTCCGGGTCCGGCCTGGCGCCCGGGCTAGACTCCAGACTAGGTTCGCTTGGCTCGCCCACTAACCAGTTCCATAATTCGATTGACGAGTTGCTCGATGCTAAATGGCTTTTGCAGGAAGTCGTCTGCTCCGGCCTCGAACAGCTTGTCGACGTCGCCAGGATCAATGGCACCCGAGACGAAGATGATTTTCACGTCCTTGAGCGATTTGTCGCTTCGGATGCTGCGGCAGACGGCGTTGCCTTTAATGTCGGGCAGCAGGTAGTCCAGAACGATCACATCGGGCTGGAATTCCCTGGTTCGCAGACCGGCGTCGAAGCCGGTTGCGGCCGTCTGCACGATAAAGCGGCCGTCTCTCTCCAATAGCTCGACCAACATTTCGACGATGGCGGGATCATCATCCACAACCAGGACCCGTGTGCGGCCCATCTCGAGGCGGTCAAGCGGGATATTGTTCTCTTTCATGAACTGAATCATGGCATCGCGTGGGATGCGCCTGAAACGGGAGCCCGGCACGCGAAAGCCCTTCAGTCGGCCGCTGTCGAAGCAGCGAATGACCGTCTGCTGGCTGAGGCTGCAGATCTCAGCCACCTCGCCAGTGGTGAAGACAGTCTTTAGGTGACCTGTCTTGTCCCTGCTGTTTATAGTCATACCCAGCCCTGGGCATTTTTGCCTATCTTTCCCAACTTCACAAGTGTAACGTAAAATGGAACTTGGGGCAAGCGAAGGCGGGTTGCGTCACACGCCTCGTGCAGGATTCGACAACATTTTGGATGGTTCTGTCTAGGTTATAGGGCTAAGATTGGCCCACTAAATTCAAGGCCAGAGTGTGCGAACGCACAGCCCTTTCCGCAAGGCGAAACCGTTCACGGTCGCGCAAAAAACGCTCATGACGGACATTCGCCACGACCGGGCGCCCTGCCGGCGCTATCCACAGCTCGCGCGCCGCTGGCCTGCGGCAATGTATACCAGAAGCACTGACAGATCGGTGGGGTGAATACCGCTGACCCGCGCGGCCTGGCCGATGTTGCGCGGGCGCACTGCGGACCACCGCTCGACCGCTTCGCGCCGCAAGTGCGGCACTTGTGAGTAGTTCAAATCCGGTGGGATAGCCTGCTCTTCCCGGCGCCGGAATTCTTCAATCGACCTCTGCTGCCGCTGGAGATAGCCGGCGTACTTGATTTCCACAAGCGCCCGGCCCCACGTGTCCAGCTCCCGCGTGTATGGCTCCAACTCGGGAAATACCGCCGCGAAGCGTAACCCATCCTCCTCCGGACGGCGGATCCAGTCGGCCAGCGTCCGGCCCTCGAACCTCAGCACTTCCCAACTTTGAAGCAGCGCCGCCAGCTTGGCCGACTTGGCTTGGAATCTCTGCCACCGCTCGTCGTCAACGAGGCCGATTTCGCGCCCCAGCGGCGTCAGGCGCACGTCGGCGTTGTCGTACCGCAGGTGCAGCCGGTGCTCGGCTCGCGACGTGAACATGCGATAAGGCTCTGTCACACCGCGAGTTACGAGATCATCGATCATGACCCCGATGTACGCCTGATCGCGCCCGATGATCACCGGCGAGGCGCCCGCGCAGAACCGGGCCGCGTTGATACCGGCGATGATCCCTTGGCCGGCGGCTTCTTCGTAGCCGCTGCTGCCGTTGATCTGGCCGGCCAGGAACAAGCCCCGCACCCGCTTGGTCATCAGGCTGGCGTCGATCTGCTCGGGCGGAACGAAGTCGTATTCCACGGCGTAGCCCAATTGCAGAATGCGGGCGCGCTCAAGGCCGCGAATCGACGTAACTATTTGTGCCTGCACATCTTGCGGAAGCGACGTGCTGATTCCATTGGCGTAGATGCGCTCGCTGTCGCGTCCCTCCGGCTCGAGGAAGACCTGGTGGGCGCTCTTATCGGCGAAGCGTACGACCTTGTCCTCGATGCTCGGGCAATAGCGGGGCCCGCGCGACTGAATCTGGCCGGTGTACATCGGAGCGCGGTGCAGATTAGCCCGGATCAGCTCATGAACGCGCTCGTTGGTCGCGGTAAGCCAGCAGCAGACCTGCTCCTGTGGCAGCGAGTCAGTGAGAAAGGAGAAGGGCACGGGGCGCTCGTCGCCATGCTGGACGGCGAGCTGCGACCAGTCTACCGAGTCGCGGGCAATGCGCGGCGGCGTTCCGGTCTTCAGCCGGCCAAGCTCTATACCCAAAGCCGCCAGTGACGCGCTCAAGCCGGTTGCCGCCGGCTCGCCCACTCGTCCGCCCGGCGCCTTGGCTTCTCCGGTGTGCATCAGGCCGCGAAGAAACGTCCCGGAAGCGATCACGACAGCTTGCGCGGCCAGAACGCGGCCATCGGAAAGCCTCACGCCGGTCACTCGGCTTTTTGCGAGCGGCATGGCATTCGCGCAGGAGGACCCGAGCGGCTCGCTTTCGACGGCCTCAACGCTCGCTTCGATAATCTCCAGGTTCGGGCAATTCTCCAGGTATCGGCGCAGCACTGCCGGGTAAGTTGCACTATCGATCTGGGCGCGTGGGGCCCAAACGGCCGGCCCTTTTCGGCGATTGAGCATGCGAAACTGAATGCCGGTCTCGTCCGCCACGCGCCCCATGAGGCCGCCCAAAGCGTCGACCTCCCTGACGATCTGGCCCTTGCCGATGCCTCCAATTGCCGGATTGCACGAGGGCCGCCCGATCGCTTGACGGCTGAACGTAATGAGGGCCGTGCGCGCTCCCAATCGCGCACCCGACCACGCCGCCTCCGCTCCGGCGTGCCCGCCCCCCACCACAATCACGTCGTAGCCGCTCCGTCTCATTACGGGGGATTATTATCCGACAGGCCCAACAAAACCGCCAGCAACATCGAGCAGCGCCGGGAACCACGCGCCCGCGATAACGTGATAAGGTGATAAGGTGATAGAGTGATAAAGGACGATCCGCGGACCCTTTATCACTCTATCACCTTATCACTTTATCACCCTGGCGCTCGCGTGTGCCACGGTATGAAGCGCATGAAGCGGCAGCCGGGGCCTACCTGCTCGACCGCCACAGCCTCGCCCGCGCGATCGCCTCCGCCGAGCTAGTCGCCGCTCCCGCCGCCGCCAGTTCGCCCGGTCGCCGCGCCCTCACGATCCGCGCCAGCAGCGGCACCGCCAAGCCGCGGGCCAGCGTCAACGCGATAAACAAGCCCGCATACACCATCCACGTCGCCCCCGCGTAGCGCAGCGCCACAAACGCAGCCAACGAAGCCGCGGCGATGGCGGCGGAATTCAGCAGGTTGTAGGTCGTCATCACGCTGGTGCGCTCGCGGTCGGGAATCGTGTCGAACACCAGCAGGCAGGTGGCCAATTCGTACGCCCCCAGCGCCAGCCCCGACAGCACCTGCACGGCCATCAGGTACCAAAACTGCGGCCACATCAGCCACAAAGCGGTTACCGGAACCATCGCCAGGCCCGCGACCTGCAGCAGGGCCCGCGCCCCGCGGCGATGGGCCAGCTCCCCAAAGAGCGCCAGCCCGGCAATCTTGGCCAGGAATTCGGTCCCCAGCAGCGACACGAACTGCCAGTAAGGCATGTGCAGATGGCGTAACACAAAGGCCGTGAAATACGCCTGCGCCACGAGCATCGTGACGTTGATCCAGACCATGTACGCCAGCAACTGGCCCCGCTCGTTGCGCAGCCGCGTGAAGAATTCGCCAAACGCCACGAATCGCTCGGGCGCCACGGGCACGATCGATTCACGCTGCAGCCACAGGCAGCCTGCCGACACCAGGCGGCATATACCGGCCAACCCGAACAGCAGGGCAAACCCGGCGCAGGTCGCCCCGCGCTGCTCCGTCAGCTCCAACACCGGCCAAGCCGTCAGGATGCCGGCCAGTGTAACGAGTTGGACCACGCGATTGCGGCGGGCGAAGTAGCGTGGGCGAATAGGCATCGGCACGAGGCGCGTGATCCAAGTGGTCCACGGCGCCGCACACGCCAGATCCGCGGCGCAATAGAGCGTGGCGATCATCAGCAGCGCCGCGCCCGAGATGTGCCCGCGCAACGCCGCAATTACCAGCGGCACGAAACTCAGGCCCTGAGCGGTCGCGCAGCTAGCCACCCAGCGGCGATGTGAACGCAGCCAGACCACCGCGTAGGGCGAGACAAGCTGCAACAGCGCCCCGGCCACCAACGGCGCGGTCACGACCAGCCCGGAAAGCTGTTCCGACAGCCCGACCGCCAGCACGAACGCCGGAAGGTAGCGGTGGCCAAGCCCCAGCATCCCGCCGTACGCCGCGCCGTCGACTGCGCTAGCCAGCAGATCCCGCCGCAACCCGGCCGCCCGCAAGCTTCCGGACTGCGGCGTAGCGCCCTCACACGGCGCAGGGCCGCGATCCTGCCCGGCTGGGCCGTCAGGTTCGTGCCCCGCCCGGCCGTCGGGATCGTGTCCGGCCGGGTTATCGGGTAAATCGGCTCTCACGCGGGTTGCCCGCCCAGACGCCTCCATGGGCCGGATGGTAAGCACGAGGCATACCACGCCGCCAGCCAGGCCGCGCTCCCGGTACGAAGGCCATCTTCCCCGGCGCCCGCGAGGAACCTGCCTCCGAGGGCAACATCGGTCAGGCGTGCCGCCCGGCGCCACGCCTTTGCCCAGCCGCCCGCCCGCGCCTATCATGCTCCGCTCGAACAAGCAGGAGACTTAAATGCCCGTCGACACCGCTTTCATGGACAAACTCACGGCCCTCTGCAAACGCCGCGGCTTCATCTACCAATCCAGCGAAATCTACGGCGGCATCGGCGGCTTTTGGGACTACGGTCCGCTGGGCGTCGAGCTTAAACGCAACATCAAGAACCAGTGGTGGCACGACATGGTCACCAACCCGCCCACCGGCCCCGACGGCC
>ENA-UOUL01000456-UOUL01000456.1-bioreactor-metagenome-genome-assembly--contig:-NODE-456-length-69490-cov-6.564937_pt1 | contig 69490 bp, 69 predicted proteins | sample MGYA00249838_ERZ747220 | MGnify/ENA primary metagenome ERZ747220 (study PRJEB28778, sample SAMN05720191) | bioreactor metagenome | isolation source: Anaerobic biogas reactor | place: USA:Washington... | reverse complement strand
CAATATGCTGGAAAGACCTACTCAAGGCACTATTATGGTTGACGGGCAGGATGTAGGTTCTCTGAACTCCCTGGAATTACGCCGGCTTCGCCAGAAGATAGGCATGATTTTTCAGCATTTCAATCTTCTTTCTTCCCGTACGGTGTTTGAAAATGTAATGTTTCCCCTGGAGATTGCCGCTGTGCCTAAAAACGAGGCGGCTCAAAAGGTAAATGCCTTGTTGGAACTGGTGGGTTTGACGGATAAAGCCCAGGTTTACCCGGAGCAGCTCAGTGGTGGTCAAAAGCAGCGGGTGGGCATCGCCCGGGCCCTGGCCAACGATCCCAAAGTCTTGCTTTCCGATGAAGCTACCTCCGCCCTCGATCCCCAGACTACCCGCTCCATCCTGGGATTGCTGAAAGATATTAACCGCAAGCTGGGCTTGACTATCGTTCTGATTACCCACGATATGAATGTAATCAAGGACGCCTGTGACCGGGTAGCGGTTATTGATGACAGTACGATAGTTGAAGTCGGTGATGTATTAAATATATTTTCCAATCCCGGAACACCGACCTCGCGCAGCTTTATCAACTCCATAATCAACCGCGAGATCCCGGCGGAAATCCTGCACCGCCAGGTCATAGACCATGGCTCAAACAGCAGTCGTTTGATCCGAGTCTCCTTTATTGGACCCTCGGCGGGGGAACCTATCATTTCCTCCATGGTACAGAAATACGCGATAGCTGCCAATATATTATACGGCAACATCGACCAGGTAAAAGACATCCCTTTTGGCAACCTGACCCTGGAATTAATAGGTCCGGTTAACACCATCAATGAGGCCCTGGATTTCCTGCGGAAATGCGGCCTGGAAATAGAGGTTTTAAACCATGCTGGCAATTAGTGGTATTAATCTAGCTGCTTTCTTCGCTACTTACCTGGGAGACTATGACTGGGTTCCAGCCGCCGTACTCTTTGCCAGCTGGGAAACCCTGTATATGGTTTTCTTGTCCACCGCCGTCAGCTACCTGCTAGGGATGCCCCTGGCCATTATCCTGGTGACCAGCGAAAAAGGTCATATCCTGGAGAACCTGCAGCTGAACCAGGTATTGGGTTCTATTGTCAATGCTGTTCGTTCCTTGCCCTTTATTATCTTGCTCATCCTGGCCATTCCCTTCACCCGTTGGGTAGTTGGTACTTCCATCGGTACCGTAGCTTCCATTGTGCCCCTTTCCCTGGCAGCCATTCCTTTCGTAGCACGGCTGGTGGAAACTTCCCTGAAAGAAATTGACTGGGGCTTGATAGAAGCTGCCCTATCCATGGGGGCCAGCAACTGGCAGATAATAAGTAAAGTTCTGCTGCCTGAAGCTATGCCCTCAGTGGTTCTGGGGGTGGCTATCACTGCTATAAACCTGGTTGGTTATTCCGCCATGGCAGGTGTATTGGGAGGAGGTGGATTGGGCACCCTGGCCTACTACCACGGTTACATGCGTTACCAGACCGGAATAATGTGGATAACCGTAATCGTCTTGATCGTAATCGTACAGGGAATACAGATGCTGGGCGATAAAGCCGCCGGTAGAATAATTAACAAGAGGAGGTAAAAAATAATGAGAAAGACCTTATCAATTGTACTTATTGCCTGCCTGATATTGACCCTGGGCCTGGCAGCAGGCTGCAGTAAGAAGACCGAGCAAGCCGCGCCGGATAAAGGAGCCCCGGAAAAGCAGGCCACCGAAAAACTGGTGGTAGGAGCTATTGGTGAACCCCATACCGCTATGCTGAAAATGGTTAAATCCAAGCTGGCCGAACAAGGGGTGGAGATGGAAATAAAGGATTTTACCGAGTACTCTCAACTAAACCCGGCCCTGAACGATAAGCAGATTGATGCCAACTTCTTCCAGCACATTCCCTATCTGGAGGACTTCAATGCCAAAACTAATTCCAAGCTGGTATGGACGGTAAAGATACATACCGAGCCCATGCGTATCTACTCAGAAAAGATCGATAATTTGGACAAACTGGCTGACGGGGCCATCGTGGGTATCCCTAATGACCCGACCAACAGCGGCCGTGCCCTGGCCGTGCTGCAGAGCGCCGGCTTGATTAAATTAAAAGAAGGTGCCGGTGTCACCGCTACCGAAAGGGATATTATAGAAAATCCCAAAAAATTGGAGATAAAAATGGCCGATGCTGCCACCCTGCCCCGGGTACTGCAGGATGCAGCTATCTGCTGCATCAATACCAACTATGCCCTGGATGCCGGGCTGGATCCCATGAAAGCTGTTTTTGTGGAACCAGGCGATTCACCCTTTGCCAATGTAGTGGTAGTAAGACCCGAAGATAAAGATAAGGATAGTATCGTAAAGCTGGGTAAAGCCCTGCAATCTCCGGAAATTGCTGATTTCCTTAAGACTAACTACCCGGCCGTAGTCTTGGCCTTTTAGGTGATGCTATGAGCAAAAATCCACTGGTAACTATCCAAATGGAAAACGGGGGGCTGATAAAGGCGGAACTTTTTCCTGCTGTAGCTCCCAATACGGTCAACAATTTTATCTCCCTGATAAAAAAGGGGTTTTATAATGGCCTGGTCTTTCACCGGGTTATTCCCGGCTTTATGATTCAGGGCGGATGTCCCCAGGGTAGCGGAACAGGGGGCCCTGGCTACAGTATCAAAGGGGAGTTCAGCAGTAATGGCTTTCCCAACCATCTCTCCCACGAAAGAGGTGTTCTTTCCATGGCCAGGACGGCCGTTCCTAATTCCGCTGGTTCCCAGTTTTTCATTATGGTAGCTCCCGCCCCTCATCTGGATGGCGATTACGCCGCTTTCGGCCAGGTAATTGAAGGCCTGGAAGTAGTGGATCAGATTGTAAAGGCAGCTCGGGATTTCCGGGATAAACCTCGAGAAGCTCAAAGGATGCTCAGCGTTAGTATAGATACATTTGGTCAGGAATACCCTGAAGTAGAAAAGTTTTCTTAAACTATTGGGACATTCAGGGGGACACAGCAGCTTTGCTATTGTGTTCCCCTGCCCTTTGTTTGCTATTCTTCAAATCGCATCTTGAAAAAGGTTAAAAAACTTAACGGAAACGCTGAACCGGAAAGGAGTATCACCATGCAAAAACAACCTAACTCAAGAAATTGCTTTCTTTGTGGTCGGCAAAATGAAGTGGGTCTAAAAGTAGATTTTTATAATGACCTGGAAAAGCAACAGGTACGGGCCAATATAACTATTCCCGAACACTTCAACAGCTACCCCGGATTCGTACACGGAGGAATCATTGCTGCTTTGCTGGACGAGACTTCGGGCCGGGCTACCCTACTGAACGGCGATTTTGACAATCTTATGGTAACCGCTCGCCTAGAGGTTAAATATATCCAGCCTACCCCTACCGGACAGCCGTTGGAAGTAATCGGCTGGCTGATCCGGGGCAGCCGGCGTTATGCCCGGGTAGCCGGCGAAATAAGGTTGGCCGATGGAACTGTTACCGCCCGTTGTGAAGCCACGGTTATTCGTCCTTCCGGTGAATTTCAGCAGATGTGGCAGGATGCGGAAGGTGAATACTGGAAGGTCTATGATGATTAAAAATAATTCCCCGCTGTAGTAATAGTTTATGCTTTGCTGCAAAAACCCCTTATCGAATAAGGCTTACAAGAAGATAACAAGCCGGCGAAGCATGAATTCTATGCCAAACGAACGTAAGCGGGCCGAAAGGGTAAGACTAAACTACTTTCAATTAATATTTGGCCTCCTCCTTTTTTAAGGCTTCAAGCAGGACTTGTCTTACTAGAAATCGCTCTTTTTCCTTTTCCGCATACATATTATTATCCGCCCGGGCAAAAACACTCTCCATCCTTTCCCCCTTTTCTTTCAGAGCTGAACCAAAAGCCAGTGATAAGGGAATATGTCCATTAACAACCGGGTGCTGTTCCACCACTTTTTTTACCCGTTCCAAAAGGGCAGAAAGCATCGAATCTGAAATATGGGGCAGTAAAACGGCGAACTCATCTCCCCCAATCCGAGCCACTACATCTCCCCGCCGGAAGCATGCTTGTAAAACTCCGGCTGCCGCTTTCAGGAGATTATCTCCAGCCTGATGTCCCCGCATATCATTTACCAGTTTAAGCCCATTAACATCACAGATTATAATCCCTACCGAATCGTAGCGGTCACCCTCTAATCTATGCATTTCTTCATCAAAAAAAGTCCGATTATACAGACCGGTTAAAGAATCATGCAGGCTTAGAAAGGCAAGTTTTTCCTGCATTATTTTATTTTCGGTTATATCCCGTCCTACCGCCTGATACTCCAACAGTATACCTTCATTATTAAAAATGGCCTGGTTTACCCATTGCTGCCAGCATATCTCGCCGCTGGGCAAAACAATCCGATGCTCGTTATTAATAATCGGGGATTCCGGAGTAAGAGACCTAATTCTTTGGAAAACTTTATCTCGATCTTCAGGATATATGAACTCCAAAAAATTCCTTCCCCTCAATTCTTCCCGACTATGGCCCAGGTAGCGGCATAAGGCCTTATTTGCAAAAGTTATACTTCCCGCAAAATCTACCCGGGCTATCAATTCGGTCTGGGTTTCTACTACCATTCTATAGCGGGCTTCACTACTGCGCAGTTCTTCTTCCTGCCTTTTAAAGCGACTTATATCCCGGCTGATTCCAAATAGAACTTCCCGTCCTCCCCACTTTCCCCGGCTAACCCTGGTTTCAACCTGGATTTTGGAACCCTTTTTATTTAGAATAGGCAGGTCGCAGCGGTTTTCCGAATCATCTTTTATCGCCTGCATAATTCTGCAGACCTCTTCCCCTAATTCCAGGGGATGCAATGCAGAAACCTCAAGTTCAATTATTTCTTCATATGAATAACCCAGCACATCTATCACTACTTGATTAACATGCAGAATTTGCCCGTTTAAATTCATAACAAATACGAAATCCTGCAGATTATCAAGAAATCTTCTCAGTTCCTCTCCCATATTAAGGCCTTGTTTTTTACTATCCGCTCCAATTTCCGGCCCGGACCTCATCTCATTCCTCCCTTTTTCTTTAATAAACCCCTTTTTTCGACAAATTAATTATAGTCGAACACGGCTATCAAAACCAGAGAAGCCAGTGACAAATATGGGTGATGGTGGAAATCTTCCACTTGACACTATTTTTCACAATCAATAAACTAAGGACAGAACGCATAAAGCGGTAAACATAAAAGGGAGAGAGGAGAATTTGGTATGGTCACTATCAAGGTAAACGGCTTTGAGACTTCGGTTCCCGAAGGATCAACCGTAATGCAGGCGGCAGCGGCAGCTGGTTTCATGATTCCATCCCTGTGCAGCCACCCCGACCTTCAGGTAAAAGATAACTGCAAGGTCTGCGTGGTTGATGTAAACGGGGAAATCAAAACCGCCTGTTCCGAAGTGGTTGCCCCGGGTATGGAGGTTAAGACCAACACCCCCAGAGTAATTGCCGAAAAGAGAAACAACCTGAAAAAGATTCTCAAGGTACATCCCCAGGACTGTTTGAACTGCGCCCGCAACCAGAACTGCGAGCTGCAAACTCTGGCTGAAACCCTAATTATCCGTTCATTCGAACACAAACCCCTGAAACTTCCTCAAGACAGGTCTACTCCATCCATTGTTCGCGATCCTTCCAAGTGTACACTCTGCCTCCGCTGTGTAGAAATGTGCAATGATATTCAGACGGTAGGTGCATTGGAAATTAAAAACGGGGTGCCCCAGACCATTGATGGCAAGGCCCTGATTGAAACCAAATGTGTTATGTGCGGCCAGTGTGCCCTGGTCTGCCCAGTGGGAGCTATAATCGAAAATGAAGAAGTGGAAGAATTTTTGGCTGCTGTAGCGGACCCAGAAAAGATCGTTATCACCCAAATTGCCCCGGCGGTGCGGGTAGCAGTGGCAGAAGAATTGGGAATTACTACCGGTGCCCTGGATATGCTTAATTTTGTAGCCGGTTTGCGGCAACTGGGCTTCGATTATGTATTTCACACCAATTTCACTGCCGACCTCACCATACTAGAAGAAGGCAACGAACTGTTAAAACGGCTGAAAGAAGGCGGCACCCTGCCCATGCTTACCTCCTGCAGCCCCGGCTGGATCAACTTTATTGAAACTTTCTATCCGAATCAGTTAGATCACTTGTCTACCTGCAAATCCCCGCAGCAGATGTTCGGAGCTCTGGCCAAGACTTATTGGGCCGATAAAATGGGCATAGACCCGGCCAAAATTTATTCCGTATCCATAATGCCCTGTACCGCCAAAAAATTTGAGGCCCAGCGGCCAGAGATGAATGCCAGTGGTTTCCGTGATGTAGACCTGGTGCTTACTACCCGGGAAGTGGGCAAGCTGTTTAGAATGGGAGGCGCCTACTGGGATAAGCTTGAACCTTCCAATTTTGATTCTTTACTGGGTGCCTATACCGGTGCAGGGGTTATTTTTGGAGCTTCCGGCGGTGTTATGGAGGCAGCTCTGCGTACCGTATATGAAGTAGTGACCGGACAAACTCTGGAAGATGTTAATTTTACCGGTGTTCGCGGATTTGATAGTATGAAGGAAGCCGAAGTGGATTTGAGCGGAACTAAAGTAAAGGTGGCTGTAGCCAACTCTCTGGGCGCCGCCCGCAAGATTATGGATGAAATCAAGGCCGGCACTTCCCCCTATCATTTTATTGAAGTAATGTGCTGTCCTGGCGGCTGTATCGGTGGCGGAGGCCAGCCCATACCTTCCACTATTGCCAAGAAGAAAGAAAGAATTGAAGCAATTTATGTTGAAGATGAAGGTCTTCCTCTGCGCAAATCCCATGATAATCCTGAAGTTAAGAAACTATACGAAGATTTCCTCAAGGAGCCCCTGGGACACAAATCCCACGAACTGCTCCACACCCATTATCATCCCTCCGGGAAATAATACTTTTGAAAAGAACTTCAAAAAAGCACTTCCACCTAAGGAAGTGCTTTTTTATTACTTGACACGGGGACGGGGTTGTTGACAACTTTGACATGGGGACGGGGTTGTTGACAACTTCGCCCTTCTGCGTCTATGACCTTCAGGTAAACCTACAAAAAAGCTTTTAGATTTTGAGGGCTGTGCAAAGAGCGGCGCAGAAAACCGTAATCAATTAACCAGGCTCCATCCTTTTGCAAGAACTTGACCTCTACATTTTTCAGATATTCCCGGCTTGAACCCTTTAAAGCCAGCCTTATACCAACCCGGTAGAGATTATCTTCTTTTTTTTCTATTTTATCAATGCGAATATACTTTATTTCCGCAACAGCCAGGGAAAGCTCATCCTCTTTACCACCGCTCATCACTTTGCCCGCTATTTTGCTTTCCCCTTGATCCATTGCCACCACAAACACCCGGATAATATCCTCCGGTTCCAACAATTTTAGTTCTCTATCCAATATTCCGGCAGCTTTCCATATCATTATTCTATGACCCCAATCGGATTTGCGGCTGCCATGGGTTGTGCTATCCCGAAAATGAACACAAAAATGCCCGGGGAAATTGTTGTTGGGTATGGCACCACTGCCATGCGGCATCCCGTTCATTGAAGCTGCAATCATTCTGCCATTATCTAGTTGGAGTATAGCGGCTCTTCGCTTCCAACTCCACTCCCCGCCATATATCTTTTTCATTATTGAAGAGTCGTCAGCTGTCAATGGTTGAACATCAGCATGATAGCTGCCTCCCCTTCTCTGTATGTGGAATTTCATTTGCGTATCCAGATCCACCAACGTTGCTTTGGCGTATTTGGGAAATAACTTGTTCACTTCCTCCCAGGATAGATATTCTCCCTGAAGCGTTTTCTGTTCAACACGCTCAGGCTTTATTTTTTCTTTTATGGATTCAGATTTGAAAATGAAAGGCAGGAATAGGCAGGAAAATAGAATCATAAAAAATGCCCACCGGTGCTTGGCCAGATTAACTACCAATAGCCCCTACCTCCTTTTTACAAAATTATATGAGAAAAATATAGCTAATATGTAGTAAAGAAGCATGGACCTCAAATTATGATATAACAATTAACCATATTTTTTATTAATGCTAGAATGGAGATAGGGATAAGCTAATTAATATTAATAATTTCTTGCAATAGAAATCACTCATAGCCGCAACCTTAATAGTGACACCCGCAGGGTGAGGGCCACCACCACCGATGAAAAGTGAGTTAGTAGGTGCTTGAATAGTAAGATGTAGCAGGAAATAACTTAAACCCCTTACACCTTACCCCTCACTCCTCACTTTTTTTACTAATCAGATATACATTCATGAAAGGGATTTTCATCAAATGAAGCACGAAGCAGATAGTCCCAGCGAAATAATCCGGTTTTTCCATAGTTTGGATCGCAGCCATTTCATTGACAACGATTACAGGAACATGGCTGATTGTGACCAGGCTTTACCCATCGGATTTGGGCAAACTATTTCCCAGCCCAGTCTAGTGCTGGAAATGACCATAGCTCTGGAGCTAAATAAAAAATGCCGGGTACTGGAAATAGGCACTGGTTCCGGCTATCAAAGCGCTTTTCTGGCTGAATTTGCGGCTGAAGTCTTCAGCATAGAGCTAATACCGGAGCTATCGAAAAAAGCGCAAAGCAGGCTTAAAGAACTGGGGTACCGCAACATTAATTTCCAGATAGGTGATGGTAGTCAAGGCTGGTCAGAATTTGCCCCTTATGACCGCATTATTGCAGCTGCAGGCGCGGCCTCCATTCCTCCCCCCCTGTTGGAGCAGCTAAAAGTTGGTGGCATAATGCTTTTACCGCTAGGCCCTCCCAGTATGCAGGAGTTAATACTGGTTAAAAAGGGAGAGGATGGCAAGCTAAGCCAGGAATCCCGCGGAGATGTGCGCTTTGTTGAATTCAAAGGAGATTATGGCTGGGGAATGCAGGGCAAAGCGAGCGATTAGCCGGTTACTCCCATACCAGCCTTTGAGTGGCAGGTCGCTATTAAGGTTGCCAATTAATTAAAGTATCGGGTGAAACTGCGGAGCAGTGCAACACGCCGCTGCAACGAGGTGGGGGGATTACTTCTGCCAATCCGCCTTGCGTACCATCTCTCCCCATTGTAATTTGCCGCCTTTAATCCATTTCACCAGACCTTCCAAGCGCCACAAGCTGATTAATTGGCGATAACCGAAGTTTTCCAATATTCCAGCCAGGAACAAGGCCAGAATATGGCGGGGCTCTGAATATATACGATAAGAGATGATTTCCAATAAAAGGGCCATAACCGAAATCAATACACCAAAACCCAGTGCCAGGGTAAAGAAGATTACAAAAACCAGCGGTGAAACCAGCCCGGTCAAGAAACCAAAAAGAACAAAGAGATAGCCTACTACTTCTACTACCGGCCCGAACCACTCAAAAATAATCATAAAGGGAAAAGCCAGCCATCCCACCGTTCCACTACGCGGATGAAACAATAGTCGAATATTCTTGCTTAAAGCTTCCGCCAGGCCTTTCTGCCAGCGGCTACGCTGCCTGCGCAGGCTGGATAAATCCTCTGGGGCCTCGGTCCAACAAATCGGGTCGGGAACGAAGGTGATACGGTAGGGCTGCCCCTTTAACCTTAACATTCGGTGGAGCCGTACCACCAGTTCCATATCCTCTCCTACCGTATCAGTACTGTAACCCCCGGCTTCTATGACCTGTTCTCTGCGAAAAAGCCCAAAAGCACCAGATATTATCAGTATAGCGTTTAGCGGGGACCAGCCCAGACGCCCGAAGAGAAAAGCCCTTAAGTATTCGATAATCTGAAAACGAACCAGCATCTTGCCTGGCAGGCCTGCTTTCGTTAGGAATCCTCCCTCTACCGTACTGCCATTTACTATACGAATAGTTCCCCCTACAGCCACAGTCAAAGGATTCTCCAGAAAGGGTTGTACCACCCGTTTCAAGCTGTCACGTTGCAGGATGGAGTCAGCATCCACCGAACAAAACAAGGGATAGCGACAGGTATTAATAGCGGAGTTCAAGGCATCGGACTTCCCTCCGTTTTCTTTATCGATTACCCGCAGATTGGGATAATAGCTTGATCTATAGAAGCCGCGTATGGTTTTAACCGGCAAGCGCTGTTGGTAAGCCTCGGGAACTTTAACCAGGCCAAAGCTTTCTTGCAGAATCGATAAGGTACGGTCACGAGAACCATCATTTATTACGATAACCTCGAACTCCGAGTAGGATAGCTGCAAGAGGGAGCGAACGGTTGATTCCACTGTGGATTCCTCGTTGTAGGTAGGTACTAAAATACTTATGGGTAATTCGTAATCGGAAAATGATTCCAGAAAATCGCTCAAACGATGGGAACGCATATAACGCGTGATGGTGACAATGGAAATGAGATTTAAGAGCAGGTAACTCAAACTCAAACCCAGCATATAAAGAAGAAATATCCATTGTAAGATTATTAGAACTTTCATCTATTCTTCTCCCTAATTTGCTTTTCCGCCATTACCTGGGTTAATGCATCTTTCGCATAGCGATCTTCCTGTTTGTTTTTAATCTCTTCCGACTGTTCCCAACTGATAAATTGGAGTTCAGCCAAAGCCTGGGCTGAGCGATAACGCACCCACCAGTTGGGGTCAGATAGTAAAGCTATTATTTCCGGCAAATCCTCACGACGGGCTAACCGGACCATGGTATTTACCGCCTGAACCCGCACCACCCATTCAGGATGATGAAGTAAGTTCTTTATTACAGCTATATCACTATCTTCAGCCAGGTTCCTCATGGCTACCAGACAGGCGGTCAAAACTTCCGCCTCATTGTGCTCAGACAGCAATAGCCGCAGGGCCTCAAGTGCCTCATTTTGATAGGCAAAAGGCAGGTATCGCAAAAAACGGGCCAGTTCTTCGGGAGAAGCTCTCAATAACGCGGATATCATGGGGGTGGTAATAACCTCAGCTCCCATATCACTGAGAATCGCGGCCACTCTACTTTGCGGCCACTCATGACGCCGGACGAAGAGAGGAATCAGGATGGGGCTGGCAGCTTTCGGATCTATACGGGCCAGGGCTCGTGCAGCAACCTGACCTGATAGTCCAACTTCTGTTAATGCCATTTTCTCTAAAACTGGCCAGGACTCCCTGGCACCCATATTGCCCAGGGTAAGGGCCGCAATGGTTCGCTCCGATTCATCTTTGCTGCTTAACATGCGTTCTGCCAGAGCTTCAATACCCAGCTTCCGCCCCAGTATAATCAGGTTTTCTTTAGACTCGCCACGCATGGATTCTTGAAAACGATTCCATAAAATTAGAACATCAGGGTAATCCTTCTTAGCCAAAGCAGGCAGCTGTACGGCAGAACAATCAATACTGGCCGCTGCCAGTACCGGTTCCCAAATACACAACAACTGCTTCTTGTGATCTTCCTGGGTCGCCTGGTGCAGGCGCACCCTCAGCATTAGCAATAGTAAAAGCAGGGAGGTAGTAATAATTCCTATGGCAAGCAGTATAACCAGGTTAATAATTGGCTCTGGATTGGCAATGAGCTTGTTCATAGCATTTTCACCTTCACTTCTACAGTTGCTCCCGTTGGAATTTAATCACCCTTAATCTCATATCCGGTCAACCGCCGTACCCGCGCGGATAGTTCCCTGGTATTAAAGGGTTTTAACATATAGTCATTGGCCCCGGCCTCCAGGAGATCTACAATTTCTTTTTCACTGGAGCTGGAGGTAAGCATAATAATCGGAGTAGTTTTCCAGCTGGATTTAGCCCGGATTTGTCGAACCAATTGGCGACCATCTATAAATGGCAACATTATATCCAATATGCAAATATCCGGTGGCTCCATTTCAGCTATGCGCCGGCTGGCGTCACGCCCATCACCCGACTCAATAACCTCAAAACCTTCCCTTTCCAGGATAATCTTCAGCAAGGAGCGGATGATGCTATCATCATCAGTAATAAAGGCGCGGCGAGAATGGGGCGGTGTGGAAGTTTCATCCAGCTTGCCAGCAGCTTTGTTTTCTTCTCTTCCGGCAGAATATTCATCCTCTGCTCGTTTATAATTTTCTGTAATTTCCCGAAGCAGCGGTTCATAGTCGATTGCTTCATTTTTCCCTTCTGATGGGGAACAAAGACCGCTGGCCATCTCCCAAAAACAACGGATATCTTTTAAGCAATGCTCCCGGCTGCGGTGAAGATAGATTTCTATCAACGGCAAGAGTTCCTGCAGCATATCCTTGTGCTCAACAGCAGCTTGCAATTGACCTTGTAGATACTCATGTTCTACCCGGAGATTTTGCTCTTCTTCCTGCAATTTCTCCAGGATCTCTTCCCGCTCCTCAATAATCTTTTTCGTTTCTTCTTGCCTTTCGGCCAATAGTTGCTCTCTGGCTTCTGGCTCTGAAATAAAGCGGCGTTTGAAAACCAAATTTCATCTCTCCTATCTCTCCCCTGGAGCAAACATTTCGGGGCAAACTACTCCTGCTTGCTGGTAGATTTGATCCAACAAGCGGAGTGAATCCCGCAACTGTTCCTGGCTTTCTCCAGCACGCTCACTTTCTGCTCTTACTATTTCCCTTCCCTTTTTACGGGCTTCCTCCCATATCATTACCTGCCGCAGTACCTGCTGGCTAATTTTTCCATCCAGGCTTTGCACCAGCATTAATTCCCGTATCATAGCAAAAATCTCGCTCTGCAAGTCTCGGTTCTTTTTCCATTGTTCAGCAATGCGCTGATTTAGTTTCTCCAATTTCTCCTTTTCCTGCCGACCCAACTCCAAGAGCAGAGCTTCCGTTTCCTTCGAAGTATCCGAATTTAGGCCTTTTGTACTCAATTGGCTTTCCCCCTTCCGTCCTGCTTCGCCAGTAAATCTGCCCATTGAAAAAGAGGCGCATTAACGGCAAATACTCTGGTCATGGTACAGGTAATCCCGTGGTGAGGAAAAGTGGGATATATACCGATTTCTCGACCTACTTCACAACCCGAATCTTGCATAATTTTACTTACGGTTTGCTGAGCCAGCATAGGATGATTATTCTGCTGGCTGATGTGGGCCAGTAAAACCTGCATGGGATTATGGCGGGGCACACTACTTAGCAGGCGGGCAGTATCAAAATTCGAGAGATGACCTTCCCTACCTTCTATACGTTTTTTAAGATAAGGGGGATAAGGCCCATTTTTAAGCATTTGGGGATCATGATTGGATTCCAAAACGGCAATATCAGAAAAAGATAGAGCCTTTTCCACTTCCCTACTTACCATTCCCAGGTCAGTTGCAATTACCGCTTTTCGTTTCCCATAATAAAAACAAAATCCTACCGGATCAATGGCATCGTGGGAAATAGCGAAGGGTTCTATCAATACCTTTCCCAGGGAAAAAGTCCCCTCCATCTCTTTAATACATTCCCCGGGAAATTTTTTACGGCAATCAATCTTGCTCCAGGTAGCCGGTCGGGCGAAAACAGGAAGTTGGTACTTGCGGATAAATACATCCAGTCCTTTAATATGATCTGTGTGTTCATGGGTAAGCAATACTGCGTCCAATTCTCCCGCTCTCGTACCTATTGCCTGGAGTCCGTTCTCAATCCGGCGGCAGCTGATGCCGGCGTCCACCAGTATTTTGCTTTCTCCAAACTGGAATAGAACGGCATTTCCTGTACTCCCACTGGCCAGGACATGTACTTTCATAGTAACTCTCCTCGTATGTATATCATGGGGACGGTTCTTCTGATATATATTATAATGCATCTACGTGAATCAGCATCTATAATAACCTCCTGTAATGCCCCTATTTTCATCGGTGGTTGTGGACCTCACCCTGCACCCCTCATCCTGCGGCTACGCCTGGTGCTCCCTGCGATCGCTATTAAGGTTGCATCCTGCGGGTACGCCTGGTGCTCCCTGCGGTCGCTATTAAGGTTGCGGTCAGTGGGGTTAGTACAAAAATAGTTTTTTGACATGAAGGATAAAGTTGTCAACAACCCCGTCCCCGTGTCAACCGTGTCAACGCATCCCCGTGTCAGCGATATTGGGCTTAAGGACTAAGGACTTGACGATATAAATCTTCATAGCTCTGTATTTCCCTGGCCAGCGAGAATTTCTCTTTTACCAGTTTCCCGGCCTCCCAGCCCATTCTTTGACGGCTTTCCGTCGAGGACAGCATCTTCCGGGCTGTCGCAGCCAGTTCCTCCTGGTTCCTTACATAATACCCTTGCCTTCCTTCCTCAATAATGTCCAGATTTCCTGGTACAGTAGTCAATATAGCCGGCTTGTTCTGGCTCATACCTTCCAGCAATCCCTGGGGTTGTCCTTCCGCCTGGGAGGTGTTGAGCACTACATCAGCCAGCGACAAATAGCTTCCCATCTCACTATGTAAAACTTCTCCCAGATAAAATACCCAACTTAGCTCACTTACCCGCTGCTTGATCTTTTGGCCATAGTCCTGATCAATCACTGGGCCAATAATCAGCAAACGAAGCTCAGGAAAATCCTTATACACCCTTTGCAGCCCATCAATAGCCAGTTCGATATCTTTTACTGGACGGAGACCGCTGGGCAGAGCAAATACGATATTATCTGCTGCCAAACCTATCATTTCTCGCTTCAAGGGAGGCCTTCCTTCCAGCCATACTCCCTGGGGTATGGTTGAAAGCTTAGAACAATACTCCGGATAAGCATCCCCTATTAATTTTTGGAAATAATCATGGAAGACTATGATTTTCTCTGCTGCGGCAAAAGCAGCCAGAACCAGGTCTCTCCCCGAGTTCTTGAGATCATAATTTAAATCGCTGCCGGTTGTGGTTAGAATAAGCGGCAAATTTCGGAGCTCAGGAAACTCCGTCAGCACCCCGCCAAAATAGCGGGCATTAAAACCGTGCACCAGCGAATACTTGCCGTTAATTAGATACTCGCGCAGGCTATCCCGCCATCCCTTTTCCTCCAAAGACAAAAGATCCACGGTGAAACCTCGCTGTCTTAAGGCCGTTTGCAGGCGCAGCGTGGTCAAGGTATTCCCCCGCTGCATATGGTGGAAAGGTGTTAGCATCAGAACTGGCGTAGATTCCCAGTTCATAATGCCCCCCTTTTTATAGAAATATTGGCCCGGAGCAGTTCAAAGCACTCGCAATAATCCCCTTCTCCCGTCATTATTCCCCGGTAGCGGTTCAAGCCCATTATAGCCTCATCATAGCGGATTTCCTCTAATTGAGAACGGTGCAGTCTCAGAGCATCGAGTTTAACTTCCATAAATTCGCTTATATCTTCAACATAAGCTGGATCTTGCAGGGGCGTCCAGACTTCATAACCAAAAATATTTCCCACTGACCAGGGCTGGCCTTCACATTCTTGAAACCAGGGCCCTGCTGCCCTATGACAAGCCTCCACTACCAGTTCGTGGGTAACCCGGTGATCCCTGACCTGATCTTTACTATGTGGTATGTATACCGCTATAGGCCTCTTTTCCCGGATCAGGGTAATGATTTTTACCAGATTATCCCGTTTAAACTCCAAATACCCATCAGGATTGCGGAAAAAAAAGAGCTCGCTGACCCCCAGCAAGGCCGCGGCCTTCCTAGCTTCTTCCTCCCGGATTTGCACCATTCTCCTTTTTATATGCTTCAAGCTTCCTGCATCCCCGGAAGTAAGATAAACTATGGAAACCTTATTTCCCTGTTGTAGCTGCCGGGCAATACTGCCGCCACAGCCAATTATGTCGTCATCAGGATGGGGAGCAAACACTATAATATTTTCCATAGCAACTGCTTCCGGCCTCCTTCGCAAATTTATTTACTTCCACTATTTAATTTACTGCTTTATAAAAGCCCAAACATTCCAAGACTTATTGATAAAATTATACCATCTATTGTTCATATAACTCAATTTGACTATTCCCTTTATTGCCTTTACAGCTAACCTCACCCCTCACTTATAAGAAATTGCTTGCCATTTGCCGCCAGCCGCTTATAATGAAACCAGGTAAACTATTTGCGTTTTATTAGTTTACCCGCCCAAGCATTTCGCCTAGCGGAGGTGTGTTGATGAAGCGCAAAAATATTGTAGTCTTGCTCCTGCTCCTATCTATTCTGGGTCTCTGCTTTTTTCTCTTATACCAGAATTACTGGGGCGAAAACAAGCCAAGTCTTCAGGCTACAGGAACCATTGAGGCCACCAGCGTGGAAGTGAAAGCCCGAGTCAGCGGTACTATAAAGAGCTTTAAAACCCAGGCGGGAGACCCGGTCAAGGCTGGACAATTGGTAGCAGAACTGAGTCGCCATGATCTGCTGGCTCAGAAAGAAAGGGATGCCCTGGGAGTATTGGCGGCACAGGCACGGCTGGATGACCTGGTATCTGGAGCCCGTTCTCAGGAAATAAAAGAAGCCCTGGCCCGGGTAAATATGGCCAGAAGTACTTATGAACAGGTGGAACGGGAATTGGAGCGTATGCAGAAGCTTTTTGCCCAGGGAGCCGTTGCCGAGGATAAACTGGAGCAGAGCCGTTTAAACAGCGAGCTTAAGAAAAACGAGCTCACCGCGGCTGAAGCCAGGTTAAGCCTTTTGGAATCGGGTAGCCGCCCGGGGGCCATATCAGCTGCCGCTGCAGAACTGGAGCGCAGCAAAGCGGTATTGAAAAGCAGCGAAGCCTTGCTGGACGACCTCAAATTGCTGTCCCCATTGGATGGAACCTTGATTACTAAGAATTTTGAAGAAGGCGAGTTTGTCACCATGGGAGCCACCCTGGCCACTCTGGCTGATTTGCATCACCTGTGGATAAAAGTTTATATTCCCACTGATGAACTGCCCCAGGTTAAATTGGGGCAAAAAGTAAATATCAGCGTAAGTGGTTGCGAGCAGGTTTTTTCCGGAGTGGTTAAGGAAATATCCTCCCGGGGGGAATTCACCCCCAAAAGCATTCAGACCAAAAAGGAGCGCGCCAATGTAGTCTTCCCGGTGAAGATTAATATAACGAGCAACCCGAACGCTATTCTCAAAGCAGGTATGCCGGCCGATGTGCTTTGGCAGGAGATGACGCCATGATTCACTGCACCCAGCTAACTAAAAGCTTCGGCCCTATCCCAGCGGTTAGGGAGGTAAACCTGCAGGTGGAGAAACAATCTATCACCGGATTGCTGGGACCGGATGGGGCCGGCAAGACCACTTTGCTGCGTATGATCTGCGGCCTGATCACTCCTGATTCGGGTGCAGTCCAGCTTATGGGTCTCTCCCCCGAAAAAATTGAACGCCAAGACCTGGGCTACATGCCGCAGAGGTTCAGCCTTTACGGGGACTTGAGCGTAATGGAGAACATAGATTTTTTCGCTTCTCTCTATGGGTTGCATAAGAGCTTGATCAGAGAACGGGCAGAAGAGATTTTGGAACGCACCGGCCTAGCCGGTTTTGAACAGCGCCTGGGAGAACAGCTTTCCGGGGGCATGAAGCAAAAGCTGGCCTTGAGTTGTGCCTTGATTACCCGGCCGCAAATCCTGGTTCTGGATGAACCAACTTACGGGGTAGACCCCCAATCCCGGCAGGAATTTTGGCGAATTCTCTATGATTTGAATCGCGAGGGGATGACTATACTGCTCTCTACCCCCTATATGGATGAAGCTGAACTCTGCCATCAAGTAGCTTTCATCAATCAAGGCCACCTGGAGGTAGTAGCGCCACCGGCAGAAATTAAGCTGAGTTTCCCTTTTCGCATTTTGGAACTAAGAGCCCCCCTTAGAGATCCTCATTTTTTTGATTCTCTTCCCGGAATACTGGATGCCTCTTTCTATGGTTATAAGTACCGCCTGGTAGTTGAAGAAGTGGAGAATTCCCGCCACTTGCTGGAAGAGTTGCTGGCTTCCCAGGGTCTAGAACCGGAGTCCATTGTGGAGGCAGTCCCTTCCATGGAAGAGCTGTTTGTTTTCCTGGCTGAAGCTAAAGGCTTAGCGGGAGGTGAACTATGATGCCGGATCTGCCGATTGAAACCCGGGATTTGAGCCGGAAATTCGGAGATTTTACCGCAGTTGACCGAATAAACCTGCGAATCCACAGTGGTGAAGTTTGCGGCTTTCTGGGCCCTAATGGCGCCGGGAAATCCACCAGCATACGCTTGCTCTGTGGAATCCTGGAACCCAGTTCCGGTAGTGGCCGGGTTTTAGGTTATGACTTAATAACAGAAAGTGAAAAAATAAAAACCCGTATCGGTTATATGTCCCAAAAGTTTAGCCTCTATGATGATTTGACCGTACGGGAGAATCTCGACTTTTTCGCTGGGCTTTACCGCATTCCCTACCGGGAGCGGCGCCAGAAAGTGGACGAAATGATAGCTCTGGCCGGTTTGCAAGAGCGGGAAAAACAGCTGGTGGCCACCTTGAGCCCCGGATTTCGACAGCGCCTGGCCCTGGGTTCCGCTATCATATCGGAACCCGACCTGCTCTTTCTGGATGAGCCTACCAGCGGGGTCAGTCCCTCTAGCCGCCGGGCCTTTTTTAACCTTATCCAGGAACTGGCCGCCGGCGGAACTACGGTAATCGTCAGCACCCATTTTATGGACGAGGCTGAGCGTTGTGACCGGATAGCCTTTTTCAACCAGGGCCGCTTGCTGGCTTTGGATAGCCCTGATCGATTAAAGAACAGTGTTATAGAGGGAGTATTGCTGGAAATTGAGCTTCCCGACCCTCTGCAGCAAAGCGCCTTTATCCAGAGTCTTCCTTATGTGAAGGAATGCTCGGTTTACGGCTTGCGCTTGCATGTGCTGGTAGAGAGCCACGAGGCAGTAGCTCTCCTGGAGGAAGCCACCGGCATCCAGCCCCTACTCATAACCCCTTCTTTGGATGATGTTTTTGTTGCCCTAGCCCGAAAAAAAGAGCGGGAGGAAAATGATGAGCCGGATTTTTGCCGTAATTAAAAAAGAATTTATCCAGATGAAAAGAGACCGGATGACCCTGGCCCTGATATTCATGATTCCTTTGATCCAGTTGCTCCTTTTTGGCTATGCTATCCAAACCGATGTCAAGCACATATCAACGGTGGTCTTCGACCAGTCTCTTTCCCTGGAAAGCCGGGAGCTTTTAAACGCTTTTTCCGCCTCCGGCTACTTTGACCTCAACGAAGTCGCCCTGAGCTATGACGCGGTAACTCAAAGCATCGACAGCGGCCAGGCCCGAGTCGGAATAATTTTCCCTCCCGACTTTGCCCGGCAGCTCCAGCGTGGAGAAAGTGCCCCGGTACAGGTGATAGTGGATGCCAGCGATAATATGGTGGCCAATCAGGCTATAGCCATAGCCAATTCCATCGGCTTAATCAAGTCACAGCAACTACTGTTCCAGAAAATGAACCTGGATGCCCCCCCTTATGATATACGCGTACGCCCCTGGTACAACCCGGACGGGGTTACCGCTTATTATATGGTACCGGCCATACTGGGTATAATCGTAACCATGACCATGGTTATTATCACAGCTGTAGCCATTGTCCGCGAACGGGAAAGGGGTACTCTGGAGCAACTGATAGTAACTCCCCTGCGCCCTTATGAGCTAATGCTGGGCAAGATAATCCCCTATATTGCCCTGGGTTACATTCAGATTACGGTGGCTTTGCTGGTAGGGGCGCTCTTCTTCCAGGTTCCTATCCGCGGCAGCCTTTTAGAGCTTTATCTTCTTACCCTGTTTTTTATCACTGCTTCCCTGGGCCTGGGCCTCATGATTTCCAATATAGCCAAAAACCAGATGCAGGCCTTTCAGATGTCTTTCTTTGTTATGCTGCCCAGCATACTCTTGTCCGGCTTTATGTTCCCCCGTGAGGCCATGCCCCGAATAATCTATTATATCAGCGACATAATCCCTTTGACCTATTACCTGGATATAATCAGAGGTATAGTCCTCAAAGGTATCGGTTTTCAATACCTATTGGGTCAAGTTGCCGCATTGCTGGTCTTCAGCCTGCTGTTTCTGGGGATAAGCACCCTGAAGTTTAAAAAGAAGATAGCTTGAGCAAGCGGATACAAAAATAAACGAAATTTATGCCTGGCAGGAAGGAGGCGAGATAATTATGGATATGGAGGAACGGATATGCCATGCCTGTCTTGAGCTGGCCCGGCTGCGGGGCCTGCATGGATTCACCGTAGATGAACTGGCGAACCAAGCGGGAATAAGCAAAAGAACTATCTACCGTTACTTTCGCAGTAAGGATGAAATAATTGAGGCCGCTGTAAACCGCTTCCTGGTTGAAGTGGCGGCTGCAGCCGACCATATCCTGGCGGTGGAAAGCGAACCCATAAATATTTCTAATTACATTCTAAATTATCTCTTTAAGCACGGCCATTTTATCATCAGTACCAGCGGGCTAAATGACCTGCGGCAATATTACCCCCATCTCTGGCAAAAAATCGACCGCTTCCGCCTGGAACGAGTGCAGATGGTTATTAGTGCCATAAGTCAAAAGGAGGGTACCGAGTTCCTGCTGGATTGCGATCCGCTCATACTGGTTACCGTAATAAGCACATCCATTCAAGCGGTTTTAAACCCGGACTTTCTGCTGGAAAACGGGCTAAGCTTCGAAAAAGCCGCTAAAGATTTAAGCCAGCTCTTTTTGTCAAGCATATCACAGGGACGGTCCTGTTGATATATTTTTCGTCTCTATGAAGGAAAGAGCAGGCGGTTTGAAATTGCCGTACTGCTCCTCCTTAATTTAAAAAGCGAGGGGTAAGGGGATGAGGTTCTTCCCTCCCACATCTTACTGTTCAAGCACAACTAATAACTCACTCCTCATCCCTGGCTGTGAACCGCGGACCTGTGGAGTCTGCGTTTAAAATAGCCACCTGTAATGCCCCTATTTTCGTTGGCGGTTGTGGCCTCTGTTCAAGGGGGTTAATACGAAGTCAGGCGCCGGGCGCGATCAGCCAGCAATCCCAGGTGGGAATAAGTCTTCAATATACTGCTATTGCGCTCACCATTGATATTACTGGTATAAAGCATTCCATAACCGTTGCCATAGATATTATGCAGATCCACCATTACTCCCACCAGCAAAAGCTCATTTTTTTCCACCAGATCGGCCACGGCATAATTAGCTAAAAGATAATCAATCTGCATATCTACATTAACTTCGGCCAGCTTGGTGAATTTCAGCCCCGGCTCATCATCAAAAATAAGTCCGCTCTTACGCTGGGCCTCTTCCAGTGAATTCTTGACTATGGATAATTCATTCCGAATGCCCATAGGCTCATCTACGAAATTGGATTCCGCCGCTTTTATAGCTCCACAATCGCTATGCCCGGCCACAATCATCAGCGGGGTATGCAAATGTAGAAGGCCATAAAGAACGGAACCTTCATTGGTTTTAACCTGGTTGCCGATGTTTTCCACGGAAAAAATGCGATTAAAAATCTCACCGAAAATATTAACCGGCATACGGGAATCCGCACAGGTTAAAAGGGTTATCAGCGGGTGCTGCCCATAGTTACCCTTTTTAAAATCCTCCAGGGGAAAACCCTTTTCAAAAGCCAGGATACCTTGCTCCAGACTCTTAAACAAAGCTGCCTTGTCCACTTCAATTGTTGTATGATGACTCAAGACCAACACCTCCATTGAATAATTTGTTTTACGAACTAACCCCTCATAGCCTGGGGCCACAGCCACCGATAAAAAGTGCTCTTCCGTCTTCCGTTATTCTATCCCTATTATAAGTCTTAAACGAAAGCAATGGGCATTTTTCTTTTTAACCTATAACCGGTTCGTTCTACGCCAGATACCCTGAACCTCAGCATCCTTAATCAGTTGGTCCCTGAAATCCGGGTGAGCAATATTGATTAAGCCTTCAGCTCTTTGCCAGACTGTTTTACCCTTCAATTCGCATTTACCATATTCACTTACAATAAAATGGGCTACTGTTCGGGGATCGGTTACGATGGCTCCCGGGGTAAGGGTTGGAACAATGGTTGATTTTATTTCACCGTTTCCTTCGCTTTTGGTTGATGGCAAACAGATAAAGGATTTGCCGCCTCTGGATTCATAAGCAGCCAGAACAAAATCCAATTGCCCCCCGGTTCCGCTAATTATTCTGGTACCTGTCGACTCCGAGCAAACCTGCCCGTACAGGTCAACCTCTATCGCATTATTTATGGAAATCAAATTATCATTCCGGGAAGCAATCGCTATATTATTGGTATAATTAACCGGATACGAAGCACAAAGAGGATTATCATTAATAAAATCATATAGTCTCTGGCTGCCTACAGCAAAGGTATATACCAATTTCTCCGGGTCAATCTGTTTTTTGCTGCCGCTTAGCCTTCCCGCCTCATACATATCCACAAAAGCATCTACCAGCATCTCGCTGTGGCATCCCATATCCTTAAGCTCAGATTCAGCAATCATTTTTCCTACAGCATTGGGCATACCTCCGATACCCAATTGCAAACAACAGCCATCTCTCATTTCTTCCAGTATATGCCCGGCAGCCTTTCTGTCCACCTCGGTCGGCGGTGATTCAGCCAGCTGCGGCAAAGGAGGGTTCTCTCCTTCAACTATGTAATCCACCTGGGAGATATGGATCGACTCTTCATATCCCCCCAGGCAACGGGGTTGATTTTTGTTTACTTCCAGGATAAGTATTTTTGCCGTATCACATAAAGCCTTGCAATGTGAAGTTTGGGGTCCGAAATTGAAAAAACCGTGATTATCCATAGGAGCAACCTGCATCATAGCAACATCAATAGTTTTTATATGTTCCCGGACAAAGCGCGGAAGCTCGGAATATCTCATGGGAGCATAATATACCGGTCTTCCCCCCGCTGCCACGCGACGATCCTGAGCCGATAAATGCCAGGTATTCCAGATAAAAGTTTCTCCCCGAGGGTCAACCCGGAAAATTTCCGGCAAATAAAAGCTGCACTGGCTCCATATCTTGATATCCTCTAACTCGTCTTTTCTTTTTACCAGGGCCTGGTCCAAAGCAATAACCTGGCCGCAAAGCGGGCCATAATCTATCCAATCCCCGGATTTTATCACTTTAACTGCTTCATCGGCTGAAACCAGCTTCCTTCGGTATTCATCTCCATAGTTCAATAACTCCACCCCTCCTGATAATGAAATTTAATACTGACGCCAACGCCAAAAATCTTAAATCTTGTTATTTATCTTCTTACTAACCCCCATGCCCGCAACAACCCCTCGCCCCTCATACCTTGCCCCTCGTTCCTCACTTTTCTTAGCTATAGAATAATAGATAAGCCTTAAATATGCTACACCCATTTAAAGCAATGGGGAGAGCAGGCGGGAAACAGCCTCCTTCATCCGCGCGTACACCGGCCGGGCCCGATATATTTGCATAGTAATCTCCTGAGAATTCTGGATATCCCGGAAGAAGGCCGCTTGCAGGTTGCGGCTTACCCTTTCGTCATAAATAAAAGCATTAACTTCAAAATTAAGGTGAAAGCTGCGTATATCCATGTTCGCTGATCCCACCGTGCTGACATAGCCATCAATCATCATGACCTTGCTGTGTAGGAATCTTTCCTCGGAGTAAGCATAACACCTGACCCCTGCTTCCAGCAGTTCCCCAACATATGAAAGATTAGCCCAGTGTACAATAAGGTGATCTGCTTTTCCCGGTATCATCAAACGCACATCCAGCCCGGATAATGCAGCAATCTTTAAGGCAGCGAGAATACTCTCATCAGGAATAAAATAGGGGGTTTGAATATAGATATTCTGCCGGGCACTGCTGATCATTTTCAGGAAGCCGTCTTTAATGGAACTCCATTTGGAATCCGGCCCGCTGGATACGATTTGCACCCCGGTATTGCCCTGGGGGGCGCGCTGGGGGAAAAAATCTTCCCGCAACTGAAAATCATGGTCACAAGCATAGCGCCAATCCAGGAGGAAGCGTAAATGCAGGCCATCCAAGGCCGTCCCGCGAATACGCAGGTGGGTATCCCGCCAGTAGCCATATTTTTTAGACAGACCCAGGTATTCATCACCGATATTAAAGCCGCCGATATAACCTTCTTCACCATCAATAATGCATATTTTTCTATGGTTGCGATAATTCATCCGCAGATTTACAAAAGGAAAGAATGGTGGTAAAAAGCTGGCAACTTCTCCCCCTGCTTGTAGAAGCGGCTGAAAAAAGCGGCGGGGCAGGTGAATACAGCCCATTCCATCATACAGCAACCTCACTTCTACTCCTTCCGCAGCTTTGCGGCTGAGAATATCCCGAAGACTCCGGCCGGTAGCATCATTCTGAATAATATAGTATTCCAGGTGAATATATTTTTCCGCCCGTTGAATGCTTGCGGCCATAGCCTGAAAAAGTTCCTGCCCATCGTTGAATATATCCACCTTATTATTCTGGCTGAAGAGGGATTGGCTGCTATTCAGGTGCAGGTGAATAATGTCCCGGTATTCACTGCTGCGAGGGTTTAAGAAAAGCATCTGATTGTTATGCAAATATTGATCTTGTTGCTCTAATTTAGGTAAAAAGCTCTCTTCTTCTTCTTTTTTGAGATAGAACATCTTCTTTTTACGCAAATCCTGGCCCAGGAAGAGATAGAGTATTAGTCCCAGAACCGGCATTAAAAACAAAACCAACAGCCAGGTCAGGGTAACAGTAGGATTACGTCGTTCATAAAAAATTATCCCTATAGCAAATAATATATTTAAGATATATAGATAATCCAACAATTGCCAGAGCAAATCAGCGTTAAGCATAAATCCTCCACCTTATAACGAGGCAAAAAATGCCCCCCGCATCCATAATAGTGAGCGAAGCGAACATCAGTGGTGCCCGCAGGGTGCTTCTTTAAGCGGTCGGGTTCCTATATCAAGGCAGGCGTCGGGTACTAATCCCCCGCCTCGTTGCAGCGGTGTGTTGAAATAACTTGCATGGGTGGTTTTTCCTGTCACCCTAATAGGAACTTTGTTTTTATTTAATGCTGCGGATAGGGGAATTGTACCATAGGATTATACTGATGTTCGGTAAAAGTCCGTTATCCCTCTTGTCGACTTTTGCCAGTTATTAAACCGGAGCCTTCTATATTGAGTATTTCCACAAAGAAGTGGCCCTTCCTTCTGTCTGGGAATAATTAGAAAGAAAAAGCCCTGTCAGGACAGCGCTCTTAATTGCTTTTCACAAGAAAATTTTCTTAGATGTCTTTATAAATAATTGTACCGATATGCTCACCGTTTAAGGCCCGACTAAGATTGCCCTCTTTTAAACCATTGATTATCTGAATCTCTTTAACGCTTTGGGAGCGAACGAGCATCTCCAGTACGGCTCTTTCTACAACCAAATCCTCCAGATCTTTATTCAGTAATTCCTGGGCTCCTATACGAGGGATAAATTCGGCCTTCTTATTCACCTTGGGGTTGTCGCTAAACAGTCCCTCTTCATCCTTAATAAAAATGCACTGTTTGGCCCCAATGACCTCAGCTAAAAGATAGGCCCCCACATCGGTACGGTTGGGGGGAATACGCCCTTCCCGGGGCAGATGCTCCCAGTAGCCATAGGGAGGCATCCCGTGAATAACCGGAATGCAGCCTTGCATGAAAAAGGCTGCCAGCTTGGGGATGTCGTCATGACCTACTTTAATCCCCCCATAGGGGCTTAAAAGGGTGGAAATCATCAAGGAGTTTTGCTCGGATACGCTCTGTCCCAGCTTGGAGATTATCCCCGTAGGCATACCCAGTTCCATAGCAATGGCATAAACATGTCGCGAGCGGGTACCCCCACCGGTAGAAATAATCATCTTGTGCTTACGGGCATTTTCAACTATTTCCTTGATCAGCGGCAAAACCGCCCGGGCCCCCCGGTCAGTTATGCTCTGTCCTCCCATTTTTACCACATTGACATTGGGCAAAGCCCGAAATTGTTCCCCGTACTCCAGGCTCTTCAAAAAGCCCTTGCCCACCAGGGATTCGCCCATGAGCTTGCTTTTAACATGCAGCCTTTTACTGTCTCTTTCTCTAATTAGAGGCATATTCTCTTTGCCCCCTCTTTAATCTTCTTCATCATCCAGATCTTCATCTTTCCCGGCCTGAAGATAGACTACTTCACCGTCTATTTCCCGGGCAATCTGCTCAACCTCTATTTTCCGAATATGATTGGAGTAAATCTTAAGGTCTGTCCCCGCCACACCTACCACATTAAAACGAGATTTCTTTTCGCCCTGTTCCACCTTTCTGCGTTCACGAACAAAGATTTTGGCTTTTCCCATCTTTTTCTCCCCTTTTTTTAATTCTTTTATCTATAGTATATATATTATAGATTCATTGTACGCTAACTCCAATATATGAACAATGCCCATTATCTTCCGCGAACCCCTTATGGTAGTTCACCCTTCCATTGAAAATATTTTTTTTTGAACTGCAGGGGTTTTTCTTTTTTTATCGTTATTATTAATGGATGGGAAGGGGGTGGTCAAGGTTTGCCCAGATGACCTGCGAATAGAAAGTTTACTGGCCCGGAATCCGCAAGCATTCGAAGAATTGATTAATCAATATAAAGCCTATGTTTTTGCCATCATCCTCCGAATTGTAAGTGATCCGGAGGAGGCCCAGGATATTGCCCAGGAGGTATTTTTGCAGCTTTACCGTTCTCTTCCCGAGCACCAACCTGACCATCTCAAAGCCTGGATAGGGCGAGTTACCACTAATAAGGCCATTGATTGGAAACGCCAGCGAACCCGACAGCTGGCAGTGGTAGAAAGTGATGTGGAAAAGCGAGCAGCACCCGCTGAAATGGAAACGAGTCCCGTGCAAATCCTGCTCCAAGAGGAAAGAGAATCAGCTATAAAAGAGCTTTGCCGGGGCTTGCCTCCCCGCTACAGCCGGGTAGTGTCCAAATACTATTTTGAGAACAAGTCCTACCAAGAGATTGCCCGGGAAGAAGGCATAAGTTTGAAAACCGTAGAGTCCCGCCTCTACCGGGCGCGAAGGCTCTTACGTGAACGATGGGAGGAGGGAGCGGAATGAAGCATTTCAGCCCGGAGGAATGGCGAAGTTATGGAAAAGGACCAGCCAAAGAAAAAGATGTTTTAATGGAAAAACATTTGCTGGATTGTGATGCTTGTTTTCAGTTGTTCCTGGATAGCATAGACGATCAGGCAGTAGAAGAAGCCCGGGCTCTCGTCCCTCCTGACTTTACCGCACGAACCTGTGATTTGATTCGGGCAAGTGACTGGAAGGAAAAGCAACCCCCGGCCCACTTCCAAAGGAAGAGGCTTTTGGCCTACTACGCAGTTGCCGCAGCCATTACCATCACGCTTTGCGGCGGCGGGATATTTCAATCATGGAGCAATGCTGCCGTCAGAATAAACTCGCATCTTAATCCTGCAGCAGAAACTCCCAGCAAGTATGAGGCCATTCTTTTCAATTGGCCGACCCGCCTGCAGGAAATAAGCAATGATTGGCTCAACCCTATGGAAATAGAAAAACATAAGGAGGTTAAATAGTGAAGAAAAAAAGCAAGTTCCTGGTATTTATTCTATCGCCGCTTCCTGGCCTCAGCCACCTTTATCTGGGCTGGAGCAGACGGGCCCTGGTCATTTTCAGCGTTTTCCTGGGGCTTGGTGTGGGAGCCATAACTATGGAAAATATCAGCTATCAGACCAGCAGTATGATTGGTCCTCTCATCTTTTTTGTTATAGCCTTGCTCTGGTTTGTAGCCCTGGCTGAAGCCCTGCACCTGGCCGGACGAAATGTTGAACCCGGCCCTGACAGCGATGAAGCCCGGATATTTAATAGCGAAGAGAAGGGTTTACTTTTTATCAGCGACCGTAAGCTGATAGCTTTGGCCTTTTCAGCTATCCCGGGAGCCGGGCATATGTACCTGGGATTAATAAAACAGGGAGCGCAATTGATGGCCGGATTTTTCTTCATACTGCTCCTGTCCGGCTGGTTGAATCTAAACATTTTAGGCTTTGTTATACCGGTTATTTGGTTTTACAGCATTTTCGACATCTATCACCTGCTGGAAGACGAGGAAAAAGTACAGCTGGAATCCTCTACCCTTTTCGACTGGTTTTCCAACCATCCGGGCTGGCTGGGCTGGGGGTTGATTGCCCTAGGCTTGCTGGTTATTGTACAGCGCATTGCCAGCCCTGCTTTAGCGCAGTTATTAAGTGAAAGTCTGCGCAGTTACATCGAAACTAGCTTTATCGCCTTGATATTGATTGCCGGGGGAATCAAGCTATTGCTGGGCAGCAAAGCGGAAGAGCCCGGCGAGGGAGCAAATGCTTTGGCCGCCATACGAATTGAGGCAAAAAAAGCAGACGAAAGTGCTTTCCCAGATAAAGCTAATGAAGAGATAGTAATCGAAAATACTTCCAACGTTGAGCTTAATGAAGAAACAAAGGAGGATTTGTCATGAGACAATGGAGGGTAGGAACCTACGCTCTTGTACCCCCCAATCAACAGCTGAAAGGCAACATAAACTGGACTTCCCCGGAGGGAAAGCTTCTTAAAGTTGATGACCTTCAAAAAGAAAAGGATTGGCAAGAAGAGTACCGACCCGGTGAAGAAGCTATTCAAGCTCAAGCCCAGCTGGGCGAGGGAGGTTATAAGATGACGATTATCCCTCAAAGGTATGAAGGAAATGAAATTAGCGTTAACCAGCTTCCCTGAGCCAAAATCCATAATCGTGTGGAATATTAGAAATTCCCTGTAAGTTTGGCATAAATTTGTCGTAGAAAAAGACAAGATGTTGACATGACGTTTTTTCCCTGGAATAAAATGACCGGGGGACTTCATGATTATAAAAAAATCGGGTAGCACAGATGGAGGTTAAGCTTGTGAAGTTGGAGTTGGAGGGGACGGGTGGAAAATGGAAAACAAAAATCAAGAACATCTCCACCCGGGGAAGCCATCATGGAGCGTGATGGCAAGAAAAGCGTTTATCTGGTGGAAAATGAAGTGGCCCGGGAGCGCAAGATTAAAAGCAAAATGGGTAATGAGCTGAAAGATATTGTAATATCCGGGCTCAAGGCGGGAGATAAGGTAATAATTAATCCCCCTTCCAGTATAAAAGCGGGGCAGAAGGTTACGGCTAAACCGGCAGGAGCAATAAATGATTAAGATAAATAATCTCAGCAAAACCTATTCCACCGGCGCCTTTACCGTACCGGCATTAAAGGGAATCACCCTGGATATTGCCCCCGGCGAATTCGTGGCCATCACCGGAGCTTCGGGTTCGGGTAAATCCACCATGATGAATCTCCTGGGCTTGCTGGACCGTCCCAGCGAGGGGAGTTACCTGCTGGACGGCATGGATGTATCCAACCTGAATGATGATGACTATGCCCGCTTAAGAAATCGCAAAATCGGTTTTGTTTTTCAAGCTTTTAATCTCCTGCCGCGTTTGACTGCCTTGAAAAATGTAGAGTTATCCATGCTTTATGCAGGCACAAAGCACGAAGAGCGCCGGAAGAGAGCGCTGGAAGTCTTGACCCTACTGGGCCTGGAAGACCGGCTGCATCATTTTCCCAATGAATTGTCCGGGGGGCAGAACCAGCGGGTGGCCATCGCCCGGGCTCTGATCAACAACCCGGCCATAATCCTGGCTGACGAGCCTACCGGAGCCCTGGATAGCCAGACCGGCCTGGAGATAATGAGCATATTTCAAGAATTAAACCGCCAGGGAACCACCATAGTTCTGGTTACTCACGAATTAAACATTGCCCGGCACTCCCGGCGCATACTTCGTATGGCTGACGGCTTGATAATAAACGATGAGGAAATAGCCCGGCCCCTTGATGCCCATAACGAAATCCAGGCACTCCGGGAAAAGGGGGGCAGGGCATGAATATCGGGGAACTGATTCTGGTCGCCATTGAGAGTATAAAAAGCAATAAACTAAGATCCTTTCTTACCACCCTGGGAATTGTTATCGGCATTGCCGCGGTAATTGCCGTGGTGGGCATCGGGCAGGGCGGCCGGGCCATGTTGATGCAGGAAATGGAGAAATTCGGCACCAATATGTTCGGCATCTGGGTAAATTACCGGGATGGTGAAAGCTTCCGCCTGGACGACCTGCAGATTAATGATATAACAGTTATCAAGGAAAATGTCCCCCAGGTGAAATACCTGGCTCCGGCAAGCTATGGCCAGATGCAGTTAAGGGGCAGCAAGGGCCATAAATCCGTACAGGTGATAGGCACCACTGCCGACTATGCCCAGGTTAGAAACCTGGAAACCGTCTGGGGCAGGTTCATCCGTGATGATGATGCGGCAGTAGGCAGAAGGGTTATTGTGCTTGATGAAAGAACCGCCTTAAAGCTTTTTGGGCCTGGCAACCCGGTGGGTAAAAAGGTAATGCTCATGAGCAATTCGGCAGTAGTAGTGGGGGTAATAAAAAGCGACAGTTCCATGCTGGGCTTTAATTCCCAGCAAATAGCCTATCTGCCCTGGTCATTTTTAAGCCGGCTTAACGGCTGGGAAGTAATCCATGAATTGCAGGGCAGCGCCAGCAGCAAAGAAGAGGTCGAAGCAGCCATGAACCTGAGCAAGAAGATCCTGGAAAGAAGGCATCATGCCCCCAATCATTACTATGCCTACAGTCTGGAACAGGAGATGGAGTCGGCTAACAAAGTAACGGGGATTATGACCCTTATTATCGGCTGTATAGCAGGCATATCCTTGCTGGTGGGGGGAATCGGGGTAATGAACATAATGCTGGTATCAGTAACCGAGCGCACCCGCGAAATAGGCATCAGAATGGCCCTGGGCGCCCGCCGCAAGGACATTCTGGTCCAATTTATCATTGAATCAATTGTCCTCTGCCTCCTGGGGGGGTTCATTGGCATAATTCTGGGATATGGCGGGGCTTTACTAGTAGCCCGGTTGGCCAAGTGGCCGCCGCTGGTTTCCGGATGGACGGTATTGCTGGCCGTGGGGTTTTCCGTAGCGGTCGGCCTGTTCTTCGGCATTTACCCGGCCAATAAAGCCTCCAAAATGGACCCCATCGAAGCCCTACGGAGAGATTAATCCGAAAAGCTCAGTCTATCATAAAAACCATAAACAGGGGTTTGTTATTGAGATATTAAGCTCAGCTCCACCCTCTCCAGGGTTTTGCTGAGCTCTTTATTTTTTTGTCGAAGAAGCGTCTCCTGGCTAACTGTGCCCGCCTCTATGCTTTTTTTGCGCTTTGGCTCAGGAGCCGCGTAGGGATATCCTCCCACATTCTGCCCAAGCTACAGCTTATCCTGTTTAAGCCAACTGCATTTCCGCACTTTTTCTCTTGACTACTAAAGAGAATGGAGTTATACTTTTGGTGAACGTACGTACACTCACTAAAGGAGGGGTGGAAGTGCCACTACCTGAATTCAAGCAAGACAAAGAAAAACGCCAAATATTCCTGGAATGCGCAATGCATCTGTTTGTCGAGAAGGGTTATTATAATACGGCCATTCGCGACATTATTGCCAGATCGGGTTTCGGAACAGGCACATTTTATAACTACTTCATTGACAAGGAAGATGTCTTAAAGGCGCTTTTAGAAGAGTTTGCCGAACGAATTATTAAACAATTCTCTGAATACTGGACAAAAGAACAAGACCTTTATAAAAGATTTGTTGAGACCAAGCGAATTACCATGGAATTATTTGCCGAAAACGAAGCCCTGTCGGAAATATATAGCAGAGTTGCAGGAGCAAGTGACCCTATTGATCAATGTATAAAGCAATTTGAAGATAAATTAATTGAATTCTATTCAAATAATATCGAGTTTGGTATACAGAAAGGTGTTTTTAATAAAGTTTGGATTTCCCCCCTGGCTCATTCTATCCTGGCTACGGAGAAATTCCTTTTGTATAAGTGGGTCGTTCTAAAGACCATATCAAAACAAGAGATGATTGAAATGGTCGTATCTTTCCATGAAACACTGGCTAAAGGATTATTAAAAAAGCCAGAAGAATTCTGAACAAGACGGTAAAAGGGTTGTTTGTTTTCTTGAGTGAACGTACGTACATTCAGAGCTATAGCTGGGATGTAGGCTGGCATATGGGTTAGTTGGTTTATGTTACATCTGCAGCTGCGGTATCAAACTATTTCGGGGAGGATGATTATGGAAACAAAAGATGCCATTATCGGTAGAAGAAGTGTGCGAAGGTATACAGACCAATCCTTAAACGACTCGGATGTTCAGGACATAATTACAGCCGGCTTATATGCTCCCTCGGCCATAGATCTTCAACCATGGTACTTTGTCGTGATTAAGAGTACGGAAAAACTTGAAGAATTCCGTACTTTCATGAGCGATGTATATGATGAATTTGAACCTGTGCTAAATGAACGTTTTGCCAATCACCCTGCGACTATCGCCGAAACAAAGGTATTTCTAAAAAGCCTGGGGGGCGCACAGTGTTGCATTCTCGCCTTTATGTTAAAACAAGATTATCCTGACAAGAAAAGTGTCATTGAGGGCGTAAGCGCCGCAGTCCAGAATATGCTCTTAGCGGCCTATGACATGGGCATCGGTTCCTGCTGGATGACTGCGCCCATGCGCGCGGGAATGGATGAAGAATTACGCCGCAAATATGCAGCTGAACATGGTGAGTTTATTGCAGCTGTAACTTTCGGCTATCCTGCCTACACACCAAAAGCTCCCCAAAGAAAGGAAGGCAGGTATGTAATAATCTGAATTATGGTTCTACTGCAAAAACCCCTTTTTGTTGCATAAGGGTTGCATAAATATACAAAGCGAGCGTTGGCGAAGCATGGATGCAACACCCGGCGAAGGCGAACAGGCGAAAGGGGGCGAGCGACAGGAGGCCGCGAGAGCGCTTCACCCTTCGGGTACGCCTGGTGTTCCACCCTGAGGGTGTCACTATTAAGGTTGCCTCCCATGGACGGGAGATTAGTGCGGTACCCCTTGAGCCGCGAGACAAGCCGTAGGTGTTGCCCATGCGAAGGCTGCGAGCGGTATATTTATACAAGCCAATGAACATTAATAACTTTTTGCAGTTCCTTTATTCGGGGAGATAAATACGGAAATCCCAGGAGGTGAAGCTTATATGGAGAAATTCGATGTAATTATAGTAGGAGCTGGCCTGGCGGGCCTGGCAGCCGCCTATACCCTGGCCGGGGAAGGCCTGGAGGTGCTGGTACTGGAAAGGGGTGACTACCCCGGAGCTAAGAATGTGACCGGCGGGCGTCTCTATATTAACCCGGTGCGCGAGTTATTTCCTGATTTGTGGAAAAAAGCACCCCTGGAGCGATTTATCAGCCATGAAGGAGTAACTATAATGAGCCGGGAGCGCTCGGTGACCATAAATTATGAAGGAGACGAGCTGCGTCAGGAGCCCTACCAGAGCTACAGCATCCTTAGAGCCAGGTTTGACCGCTGGTTGGCCAAACAGGCGGAAAGAAAAGGAGCCATGCTGGTGGACAAGACCCGGGTGGATGATTTGATAAAAGTGGATGGCCGGGTAAGCGGGGTAGTAGCCGGAGGGGATGAGCTCTATGCTGATGTGGTAATCGCCTGTGATGGTGTACTGTCCCTGGTAGCGGAAAAAGCCGGTCTGCGCCAGCCGGGTAAGCCGGAAGATCATGCCGTGGGCTTCAAGGAAATCATTGAGTTGGACCAGACGGTCATTAATGAGCGCTTTGGCCTGGAGGGCAATGAAGGCCTGGCCCGTATGTTTATGGGAGAGGTAACCCGGGGCAAGTTCGGTGGCGGATTCCTTTATACCAATAAGGATAGTATCAGCCTGGGTATAGTGGTGGGCATCAAGGATTTGATGCAGGGCCAGCCGGCTGTACAGGCTCCCTTGCTCTTGGATGAATTTAAACAACGCCCGGAAATAGCGGTTTTGATAAAAGGCGGGGAGACAGTGGAGTATTCTGCCCATGCCATTCCGGAAGGAGGCTACCAGGCCATGAGCAAACTTTTTGGGGATGGTATTCTGCTGGCCGGTGATGCTGCTGGTTTTTCCATGAACATCGGGGTTACGGTTCGAGGCATGGAATATGCCCTGGCCTCCGGTTATTATGCGGCTCAGGCTGTGATTGCAGCCAAAAAGGCGGAGGATTTTAGTGCCCGGGGACTGGCGGTATACCAGGAACTCCTGGGGCAAAGTTTTGTTATGGAAGACTTCAAGAATTTCCAGGAAGCACCTCACGCTCTGGAAAATCCCCGCTTATTCCAACATTACCCGGAAATGCTGGGAAATATGATGCGGGATATATATGCTGTTCCTGCTGGCCCCAAGAATCGACTTTACCCAACTATAAAGCAATACCTTGGCTTTAGCGAGTTGTGGTCCATGTTGGGGGATGCGAGGAAGGTGATGAAAATATGAGTGAAATATTAGGATTGAAAGCCAAGCTGGGATTGGATGTTTTTAAAGCCGATAAAGAAGCTCATATAAAGATCAGGCCAGGTATGGAGAAAGACCCCCGCTTGAAAAGGGCGATTCTGGTATGCCCGGCCGGGCTTTATAGCGAAAATGCCGAAGGTGTCGTTGAATTTACCATTGATGGATGCCTGGAATGCGGCACTTGCCGTCTGGCTTGCGGTACCGAGGTCTTGGAATGGAATTATCCCGGCGGCGGAAGCGGAGTGCAATTTCGCTTCGGCTAGGAAATATAGTAGGGGGATAGAAGGATGAATGTTGTAGTAGCTATGAAACAAATACCTGATTTGCAACAAATAAGGATTCGTAACCGGCAGCCCGTATTGGAAGATGTCCCCTGGACCATGGGCGCTATAGACAAGAACGCCCTGGAGGCTGCGGTTCAGATTAAAGAAGCCCAGGGGGGGAAGGTGGTTTTGCTTTCCGCCGGTAACGAGGAACTGGAAGATACGGCCAAGGAAGCTTTGGCCGCCGGAGCAGATGAAGCTCTGCTCATCATCGACGATGAGCTGGATAAGCTGGGTAGTGCGGAAACAGCCAAAATACTGGCTGCGGCCATCCAGCGAATAGAGAAGGTAGACTTGATTATCTTTGGTGAGGGCAGCGGAGATAACTATTCCGGTCAGGTAGGCTCGCGAGTGGCGGAAATACTGGGCTTGCCTCAGGTGGGTTATGCTTCCGCTATTGAACTTCAAGGAGAAAGCTTGCGGGTAAGCCGTTCCCTGGAAGACGGTGAGGAGTTGGTGGAAATAGGACTGCCAGCGGTGATAACTGTCATTTCCGGGATTAATGAGCCGCGCATAGCTTCCGTAACTCAGATACTAAAAGCCGGGAAAAAGCCCAAGGAAATTCTGGAACCGGGTGATTTAGTTCTGGACCTGGGTGATATCTGCCCGGTAAAGACCGAGAGCAACCTGGCTCCCGAGAGTGACCGCAAGCGGGTAGCCGTCAAGAGTGTTGACGAACTGGTAGTGGCCCTTAAGGGCGAAAACCTGATCGGGAGGTAGGAGAAATGGCAGGAATATTGATTTATAGTGATAAAGACAAGCTGGCTCGAGAATTATTGACTGTGGCCGGTTTAATAGCTGATGCTCGGGGTGGGGAAGTAAAGGTGGCTTGTATAAACAATGCCAGCCAATGCCAGCTCTTATCGGCTGCCGGAGCCAGGGTATATAAGATAGAAAACCCGGCAGTGCTTCCGGCTGATGCCGCCAATGTGGCGATGGCCTTAAAAGAGGCTTGCGGGAAGCTGGACTGTTCCATAGTATTGCTATCCTCTGACCGCCGGGGCCGCGAACTGGCCGGGCGTCTGGCCCAGGTACTGGGAGCGGGTTGCCTGACGGATATTTCCGCAGTCAAGGTGGAAGGGGAGCAGATTCATTGCCAGCGTAATGCGCTGGGCGGGGCTACCGTAGCCACCCAGTATATAGATGGGGAAAAGCAGGTGCTGGCTATAGTACCGCGGGCTTTTGCCCCGGCTCCGGATCGGGACGGCGGCAGTATCGATGAGCTGCAAGTGGAAGTCCCACCCTCCCGGATTAAATTACTGGAATTCCGGGCCAAGGACAGCAGCAGTGCAAATATAGAAGAAGCTTCGGTGCTGGTGGTAGCAGGACAGGGCTTGAACAGCCAGGAAGACCTGGCTGCGGTGGAAAGCCTGGCGAAGAAGCTCGGAGGAGAACTGGCCTGTTCCAAACCGCTGGCTACAGATAAAAAATGGCTGCCGGAAGACAGGGTCATTGGGCTCTCCGGCAAGAAGTGCCAGCCGGATCTGGCCGTTTTGCTGGGTATTTCCGGACAGGTGCAATTTACGGTGGGCATTCGTGATGCCCGGGTAATTGTGGCGGTCAATTCCGATGAAAATGCTTATATACACCAAATGGCTGACTATTCTATGGTGGCCGATTTGCACCAGGTGGTCAAAGAGCTAAATAACGTTCTTGCTTAAAATATTCTGGTACTGCAAAAGACATAATATTATTCTGCTTGCATAAATATACTTGCTCGCAGTCTATGCATGGGAAACACCTGCGGCTTGTCTCGCGACTTAAGGGGTAACGCGCTAATCTCCCGTCCATGGGAGTTAGCGCGCTCGCGACATCCTGTCGCTCGCCCCTGTCGCCTGCTCACCTTCCCGGATGTTGCATCCATGCTTCGCCAACGCTCGCTCGTATTATTTATGCAATTTATGCAGCAAAAGGGGTTTTGCAGTATAGCCTGTTTTATTATGCGATTTGAGAGCCCCCTGTCAAGGGGGCTTATTTTTTTTCCCGCCTTGTTTTCCTTGCTCTTGCTTCCTCCCTGGTATATATTTTTATACGAGGCGAAATATGTCCCCCGCTAAGCAGCTGGTTCCTATTAACAAAAGCAGGTGGTGGGTTCTAATCACCCGCCTCGTTGCAGCTGTGTGTTGAAACTGCTCCGCAGTTTCTCCCGATGCTTAAAGATGCCCTTAGCAGAATCATAAGGCTGGTATTGGCAGCGAGAGGAAGGTTGTGAAGGGAATGGAAATAACTCTAGGCTTCTTGGCCTTAAGTATCTTTTTACTTTATTCCGTTTACTTCATTAAAATTATCAAAGGTAATCCGGAGAGCTTTGAACTAGAGCTACTAAGCTCTTTGGCTAATTGGATGATAGAGAAGGGAGCCAAGAGTCAGGTTCGCATATGGCTTATGCTCTTTTTGTCCCTTTTACTGGAAGCAAGCTATTTTTTATTGGTATTCCTAATAGTAGCCAATCCCGTTATACTTGGTTTTACCGTGCTTTTTGCCGCCTTTGAACTGCTTCATTTACTCGTCCTTGGATTAGCCTTCAAGCGTTTTTTCCAGGGCCAAAAAATACTAAAAGAAGTCTTTAACTGGAAGATGGAGAGAAGCAGTGCCCTCTTATTTTTTACCTATTCCCTGCTGGTGCTCATTAACCTTTGGTGGATATAAAACAAATACCTATTAATCCGCTTCAGCCCCATCAGTGGAAAAAACGGGATTGGAGAGCATGAGGGGAATAAAATTCTCTTCCTTTTGTAGGCCAATTATCCCATAATAACTAACCTGGGAATTGGATTTGAAGTAGCAGGTCCCGTCCAGTTCCTCTATGGGTAATTCGAAGGTATTTGAGCTAGAACCGGATTCGTGTAATCGTATAGCCAATGAATTTACCCCAATATTAGGACCATATTTTGCTTCAAGCTGTTTCCAACGTTTAGGATTAATTCTCCAGTAAGCCAGGATATAACCGGGATGAGAGCTTAAATGGAGTACATCGCCAGTTTCCTGTTCTGGTTCCAGGTATTTGAACAATTCTTGAGCGGTCTCCAGGTGAAAATCGATTTCTTCCCGTTCTTTACTTTTCTTGCGTGTATCCAGGCTGGAAATTACCCAGTAGAGCATAAGTGCCACCACCAGGGTTAAAAGAAAAATATAAAGTATTGGACTCAAAACTTGTCAACCTCCTTTGCTTTAATAGTTTTTCCTTAAAGCAGCGAAAAAATAAGATGTATAATTAAAGAGAATAGAAAGGGGGATTTTCTTGGAAGGGATTAACGGACAGCAGCTTAAGTGGAACTGGTTGGAGCCCATACTGGTGTATTTGGGAATATTGTTCTCCGGCTTGCTGTTTAGTTTTTGTAGTGAAGAAATAGCCTTTTTAATGCTGGCTATAGGGATGCCGCAGACAGAAATGGCTTTTTTTGCGGTAGCTTATGTGTTCCAATTTATGGTTACAGTTTTATTGGTTCTTTTTCTAAGTGTTTTTGTTAATAATGCCGGCTTGAATGACCTGGGTCTTATTAATACCAGCTGGAGCAACTACTGGCGCTATGGAATTATGGGTGGCTTACTATTAATGCTGCTGGTACTGCTGCTGGGACTACCCATCAATTACCTCCAACCCGATATCCAGCCCCAGGTTTTTGAAGAGATGCTCCGTTCAGTTCAAGGTGGTTCTGAGTTTATAATCTTATTGGTAATGGGAGCAGTACTGGCACCGGTCTCTGAAGAGCTCTTTTACCGGGGAATGATATACCCGGCGGTAAGGGGCTACCTTGGCCCTCTATGGGGAGCAATTGTAGCGGGTTTGATTTTTGGCCTGGCCCATTGGGACTTTTGGCGTACTATACCACTGGCGGTAGGTGGTGCTGTACTCTGCTATTTTTATGAAAAAACTGGGAGCATCCTGGTTACTATGCTGGCCCATGGGGTATGGAACGGAGTAATGGCCGTTATTGTTTATTTCAGCCTGATTAATGTATAACCTCCCTGCTTGTCAAGTAGAGGTAGTATGTGTAAAATATTTTTTGGAGCGGTAGATGGTGATATTTCGCTAAAATTCGTATTGATGGAGGATGATGTAAATGCCAGTTTATGACTATCGCTGTGAAAACTGCGGCTGTTTTGAAAAGATGCAGAAAATTACGGAGGATGCGCTGAGCGAGTGCCCCAATTGTGGAGGCAAGGTGCAAAGGTTGATAAGTAAAAATGTAGCCATTGTCTTTAAAGGTTCAGGTTTTTATGCCACTGATAACCAACAGCAACTTAAAAATAAAGCTCGGGCCATCAATAAAGAAAGGCAAAAGGACAACGAGGCTTTGCTGGATGGGGATGTAAAATCCTTCGTTAAGCAATCTGATAGCAGCGATAAAAAGATTGCGGAAGCTTGATTCCCTTTAAAGGGGAATCTTTTTTTATGTAGAAATAGTAAAATAGGGCAATTAAGAATAAAAACGGCTATGACCGCTATATGCTTGCCCCCGAGTGCTGGGTGGAAAGTTTTTGAGGCTGATTATCTGGTGGAGGGTTTGCGGGAATTGCCACAAATATTGAAAAAGCAGGTGGGCCGGGTGGATATAGGCGATATGAGGGTTATAAATATCGTGGAGGAACTGGTTTGGGAATGCTTTAAGGAAGTAATGGAGCACCGCCCGGGAATATGCCGCTGTGACCGCTGTGTGGCTGATGTGTGTGCGCTGGCTTTGAACAAGATGAAACCTCGTTATGTGGCCAGTGACAAGGGTGAAGTCATCTCCAAAGCCGCTTTTTTGGAAAAAGAATTAAAGATAGAGTTGCTGGTTGCGGTGGCTGATGCGGTGGAGATAGTAAAAGCCAATCCCCGGCATGAAATGGAGTAGAAAATGAAAGAGATTTTAATTTACACTGATGGGGCTTGTTCGGGAAACCCGGGACCGGGAGGCTGGGGGGCAGTTCTTATATATGGAGAGCATCAAAAAGAAATTGCCGGGGCGGAATCTGATACCACCAACCAGCGTATGGAATTGATGGCGGTAATAGAAGCTTTGAAGGCTATAAAGGGCAGCGGTTGGGAGATCAGGGTTCATTCCGACAGCGCCTATTTTATAAATGCAATTCAAAAGGGTTGGCTGGATAATTGGCAAAGAAATGGCTGGAAGAACAATAAAAAAGAGGATGTGGCCAACCAGGATCTATGGAAAGCACTTATTCCCTTGCTACGAAAGAATCGGGTACGAGTAGAAAAAGTTAAAGGTCATTCCGGCGACAGGTGGAATGAACGCTGTGACCAGTTGGCCCGTAATGCCATAAAAAGTTTGGGCTAAGCCGTTAACTCCAACTCGCGCTAGCACTTATTGCAATTGTCTTGTTTTATGGAGGGTAACTCGTGAAGAAGTTGGAACTATATACCGGAACGGAGCAGGGAAAACCGGCGATAGGCATTAGACTGGGAGGAGAAGCCAGTATTCAGAATTTGCTGGATCTCTGGCAACCTCTCTGTGATGACAGCCAGCTTTTCAAATCCTATGCCGCCGGTAACCACGCTACTTGCCGGGGATGCTTGCATAATTGCTGTCAGACGGCTTATGTAATCCCCGATCTTATTTCCTTTAAAAAGATGGCCGCTCATTTGCACTTGACTTATAAGGAATTCCTCTCCGCTGACTTTTTTGATGCGGAGAAACTGGAAGCGGGAATCATTCGGATGAAACCCAATCCCTGCATATTTTTACAGGATAATATCTGTAGTATTTACCCCTTGCGCTCTCTTATCTGTCGTTTTTATATCTGTTGCCAGTTGATGGGGGATTGCGAGCAGCTGATTTATTCCATTTGCTGGAGCGGATCGGCAGCCACCCAGTTATTTGCCGAACAAGAAGGACTCATCAACAGCAAGGGAAGCGGAGCTTTGAGCAGTTTTGATTTGATGTTTAAAAGGCTAATGGAAGAGTACCGCTTTGATTCCCGGGTTCAGCTTTTCTTACAGGCCAATGATTACTGCGATATTCCTCTCTCGGCTTTTAATACTGCCAGCGTTTAAAAATGATGTTACTACAAAAAGTTATTAGTGACACCCGCAGGATGAAAATTGTAGGGGCGGTCTTCGACCGGCCGCTTTCTGCTTCGCCGATGCTCGCTTTGTATATTTATGCAACCCTTATGCAACAAAAGGAGTCTTTATAGTAGAGTCAATAATCCTTCAACAATATTGCAAGATTCTGGCTTTTCAGCTTTTTTTCCTGCTCGTGCAGGATTTTCAGCCGGGGAAAGGAATATATTAAGTTGGTGCATTTTTTGATTTTGGAGGTGAGAAAACTCGAATTTTAATAATATTTTAAGCATCGGAAGAAACTGCGAGCAGTTTCAACACACCGCTGCAACGAGGCTGGGGATTAGAACCCAACCGCTTAAAGAAGCGGGAAATTTCACCTCGTTATGAATGAGGATAAAGGGAGGTAAAAAAATTTGATAAGGGGAAGAAAATCGAGATGGGCCATCCTGCTCTGCCTGCTTCTGGCCGTGGCATTGCTCGCCGGCTGCAGCAGCAACAAGGAAGCTGTTGAGGGCAATAAGGATGCCAAGAGCCAGGAAGAAGTAATCAAACTGGGTTTCCTGGGAGCAACTACCGGTGATGTGGCCAACTATGGCATTCCTGGTAAAAAGGGAATGGAAATGGCTATTGATGATTTGAATGCCCAGGGTGGTATATTGGGTAAGAAGGTAGAAGGGGTCTATGAAGATAATAAAGGTGAAAATTCAGAAATAGCTCTGATTGCCACCAAATACATTACCAGGGATAAAGTTGTGGCCATGGTGGGTGATCCCTGTACCGGTCTAACCAAAGTAGCTGCTGATATAGCTCAAAAGAACAAAGTAGTTATATTTTCTGCCGGGGCTACGGGCACCGGTGTGGTAGAAATTGGGGATTATGTATTCCGCAACACCCTTTTGGACCAATTCGCCGTTCCTTCCGTGGTTGACTGGATGATGAACAGCAAGGGATGGAAGAACTTTGCCATAATAACTTCGCTTAATATTGGCTATAGCACCGCCCTCACCCCGGTTTTCCAGGAAGCCATCAAGGCCAAAGGCGGGAAGATTGTAATTGAAGATACCATAAATAATGGGGAAACGGATTTCACCGCCCAGATTACCAAACTGAAGAATGCCGGGGCGGATGTTCTGGTATTTACCGGCTACTACCGCGAAGCAGCCCTGTTGCAAAATGAAGCCAAAAAACAGGGATTGGACATCACCCTCCTAGGTGGGGATGGCCTTTATGGACATGACTTGATTAAACTGGGCAAAGATGCGGTGGAAGAAAAGGTAATATACTATTGTGGCTTCAGCAGTGATCAGCCCAGTCCCGAGACAGACGCTTTTATCAAAAAATATGTAGAAAGATTTAAAGAACAGCCGGATATGTTCTCCGCTCAGTATTATGATGCGGTTATGATTCTGGCTAAAGCCATGACCGATGCTAAGAGTACGGATCCTTCAGTGTTTAAAGACGAACTGGCCAAGTTAAAGGATTATCCAGGCGTCTCTGGAAACACTACCTTCAGGGCCGATCGGGAACCTATAAAGAGCCCGATTTGTCTCATTACGGTTAAGGACGGAGAATTTTTCCTCCTGGAAAAAATTCCAGTAAAAGTAGAGTAAAGCCTGAATGAATAATGGAGTGTAGTGATAGCCCGCCCTCTGGGCAGGCTATCACCTAACTTTTAGGGGTATTGTAAAAAGGCCCTGAGGGACTTTTTTACAATAACCATTAGAAGATTCCACTGCTAAATACCTAAATGTGGTATAAGGGTTGTATAATATACAAGCGAGCGTTGGCGAAGCATGGATGCAACAACCGGCGAAGGCGAGCAGGCGAAAGGGGGCGAGCGATAGGACATCGCGAGCGCGCTTCACCCTGCACCCTGCACCCTTCGGGTACTCCTGATGTTCCATCCTGCGGATGTCACTATTAAGGTTGCGGGTACGCCTGGTGTTCCACCTTGCGGGTGTCACTATTGAGGTTGCCTCCCATGGACGGGAGATTAGCGCGGTACCCCTTGAGCCGCGAGACAAGCCGCAGGTGTTGCCCATGCGTAGATTGCGAGCGGTTATATTTATACAGCAAAATAATATTAGTAACTTTTGCAACAACAATAATCGCGCCAAGCGTCAGGGAGGAAATTTATGTTCTGGGAACAATTGCTGAACGGTCTGACCCTGGGAAGCACCTATGCCTTGATTGCCCTGGGTTATACCATGGTTTACGGAATAGTCCAACTGATTAATTTTGCTCATGGTGAGATTTATATGTTTGGAGCTTTTGCCGGGCTTATTCTGGTTTCATTCTTCGGTTTCAACTTGATAGCAGCTATGCTGGTAGCCATGCTTTTCTGTATGCTCTTGGGGATTTTGGTTGAAAGAATCGCCTATCGACCCCTTCGGGGCAAGTCCTCTCGCCTTTCGGCACTGATCAGTGCGATTGGAGTATCCATTTTTCTTTCCACCCTGATGGCCCTGATGGCTGGAACCAATACCCACCGCTACCCGGAAGTGATTGCCCATCAGACTTACCATCTGGGCTCCCTGGATCTTTCCCTAATGCAGATACTCATACTAGCGGTTTCGGCCCTGTTAATGATCGGCCTGCAATTCATGGTGCAGAAGACCCGTATAGGCAAAGCCATGCGGGCCTGTTCGCAGGATCTGGATGCTTCCTATCTGATGGGGATTAATGTCAACCGGGTTATCTCTTTCACCTTTGCCGTAGGCTCGGCTCTAGCTGCTGCCGGGGGAGTAATGGTAGGGGTGTATTACAACGCGGTCTGGCCCTATATGGGAATGATGGCCGGCTTAAAAGCCTTTGCGGCAGCGGTTATGGGGGGAATCGGCTCCATACCGGGAGCCATGATTGGTGGTTTGAGCCTGGGGATAATGGAAATAATGGGGGTGGCCTATCTTTCCTCCTCCTATAAGGATGCTATTGCTTTTGGTATGTTAATTCTGGTTTTATTGATTCGTCCCCAGGGCTTGATGGGGCAGAAGATATCGAAGAAGGTGTAATCGTGAATGCTTTGGACGCTACATTAACGCAATATATTGATCCTTATTATCTGCGCATAATGATTTTGCTGGGAATAAATATAATCCTGGCCCTGGGCTTGAACCTGATTACCGGTGTTACCGGCCAGTTATCCATGGGCCATGCCGGCTTTATGAGTATTGGCGCCTATACCTCGGCCATTCTTTCCATGCAATTTGGTTTTTCCTATCTCATGGCCTTGCTGACCGGGGCTGCGGTAGCGGCATTTTTTGGTTTTTTGATCGGCATACCCACCCTGCGTTTGGAAGGCGACTACCTGGCTATGGTTACTATTGGTTTTGCCGAGATCATACGGGTATTTTTTCTTAATTTCGAACCCGGAGGCAGAGCAGTGGGATTGTCAGGTATTCCCCAGCACACCAACTTCATCACCGTATGGCTTATTGCCTTGATCATTATCGCCCTTAATACCCGTTTGTTAAAATCCCGAATGGGGCGGGCCTTTTATGCCATCAGGGAAAACGAAATAGCCGCTGCATCGACCGGGATTGACACCACCCGCTTAAAGATACTGGCCTTCACCGCCGGCTCTTTTTTGGGCGGACTGGGGGGAGGCCTGTACTCCCACTATATGTATTATATCAATCCGCAGGATTTTGGCTTTATGAAGTCGATTGAGCTCTTAAATATGGTTATCCTGGGTGGAATGGGGAGCATTCCCGGCACCATTCTGGGCTCTTTTATACTTACTCTGGCCCCGGAAATGCTGCGTATTGTGGCGGAATACCGGCTTCTCTTCTACGGAGCCCTCTTGGTGATACTGATGATTTTCCGTCCCAATGGGATTTTAGGCGATGTCCGTATATATGACCTTAAAAAGCGCTGGGGGCGAAAAGAGGTGAAAACATGCCAGTCTTGACCCTGGAAGGAATCAGCCAGGAGTTCGGAGGTTTAAGGGCCCTGGATGGGGTAAATATGGTGGTGGAAGAAGGGGAGATATTCGGTATTATCGGCCCCAATGGAGCGGGTAAAACCACCCTGTTTAATATTATCACCGGTATATATATTCCCAGCGAAGGGGACTTGATTTTTAAGGAACAGAGGATCAACCGGATGGCCACCCATAATATCGCGCGGCTGGGTATAGGGCGGACCTTTCAAAATATCCGTCTTTTTAACAAGCTTTCGGTTCTGGACAATGTGCGGGTCGGCAGCCACGGCATCAGCCGCAGCGGTTTCTTTAAAAGCCTCCTGGGACTGCCCTCCATGTTGCGGGAAGAAAAGGAGATTAAGGGCCGGGCCGAGGAATTGCTGGAACTGGTGGGTCTTTACGACAAGAAGATGGAATATGCCGACAACTTGGCTTATGGGGAGCAAAGGCGACTGGAGATTGCCCGGGCCCTGGCATTAAAGCCCAGTTTGCTATTGCTGGATGAGCCCGCCGCTGGGATGAATAGCGGGGAAAAAGTTGAGTTGATGAAATTGATTGAGCAAATCAGGCAGGAAATGAAGCTTACTATTTTACTGGTGGAGCACGATATGAGCCTGGTGATGAATATATGTGAGCGTATCGCCGTACTGGATTACGGAAGAAAGATTGCTGAGGGTCCACCGGAAGAAATAAAGAATGATGAAAGGGTAATACAGTCGTATCTGGGAGTAGGGGCATGAGACCTGTTTTAATATATGGTTTGATTTTCTTTTCCGTGCTCTGTATGGCCACTTCATCTATTATTATAAGGTTTTCGACCGCGCCCACCATGATAATTGCCCTATATCGCGTAGTTTTCACTGCTGGCCTGGCAGCCCTGCTGGGAAGTAGGGATATCTTTCCTAATATCAAGAAGATGCCCCGCCGGGATTTTATTCTAATTATAATAGCGGGGTTCTTCCTGGCCCTGCATTTTGCCTTCTGGATTAGCTCCCTCAACTATACCAGCATTCCCAGTTCGGTACTTTTTACCAACCTGCAGGTGATTTTTGTTTTGCTTTTTTCCATTTTTATTCTCCGGGAAAAGATGAAACAGCAGGTGATAGCCGGTATAATAGTAGCCGTTTTGGGCAGCAGCCTCATTGCCGGTGGTGACCTGGGTTCAGGACGAATTTATGGAGATATGCTGGCTTTGCTGAGTGGTTTTTTTGTGGCGGTTTATTTTATCATCGGACGCTATGTGCGGGTGCGGGTGGATGTCTGGCCTTATACCTCTATGGTAGCGCTGGTGGCGGTTCTGGTATTGCTCCCGGCTTCAGCCCTGGCTGGTTTGCCTTTGCTTTCCTATCCCCCGCGGGAATGGATTTTGTTTTTATTGCTGGCCCTGGGACCGGGCCTGGCTGGACACGGGATTCTCAACTGGGCTTTAAAATATGTAAAGGCTCCCATTGTAGCAGTATCAATACTGGGAGAATCAGTGGGAGCCAGTATACTTGCTTTTTTAGTCTTTGGTGAGCTGTTGCTCTGGTACCAAATGATAGGTGGAGTCCTCATCCTCCTGGGCATTTATGTGGCGGCCGTCAATGAGGCTCGCAGCGGAGAACAACTTTTACAGGAGGGTTAGTGACAGAAGGCGGAAAACGGAAGACGGGGTCGGTGATTAGAAGGGGTATTCCCTGATACATCGTACTATTCAAGCGCTAACTCATCGGAGGTTGTGGCCCGGCACTCAGGCAAAATTACTTCGAGTTAAATGATATAATTGATACTGAGTGCCGGGCCCTGGGGGGTTAGCGAAAATTCACTGGGACAAGGGACCTATCCCCATTTCCCATTACCCATGTCCCATTATTTATAAAGTGTGGTCAAACGGGTGCTGGGGAAATAATGTCCCACGATTTGGTTGACCTTTTTACCTTCTTTGGCCATGGTATAGGCTCCCCATTGTTCCATCCCACAGCCGTGACCCCAACCGCTGCCTTTAAAAATTATATTATTGCCCTCTGCCTTTACGCTGCTTAATACCGTGGAATATAAGCGGTCAAAGCCTATTTTCTCGCGGAGCATGGCCGCAGACATGGAAGTCTTGCCGGCGCTTATGGTCAGGGCACGGCCGGAAGGACCTCTCTTGCTGATTCTTATATCATCCAAAGAACCGGCTTTAGCCCCCATGATATTTTTCACTTCCCAGCGGGGCACTTTTACTGTCCAGCTTTTGTATTTAGCCGGGGCATATTTCATCCCATTGGTCTTTACTGGAACGATATAGGCGGAGGCCTTATTTTTTAATTTCGGAAAGCCCTCGATTATACTGGCAGTCTTGTCTTTGGATAGAGAGTGGAAGAGAGCATAAACGAATTTGCCATTATAGGTAAGAACCTGACCCCGGGTGGCATCTACCGCTTTGGAGATAGCCGGGGTAATTTTCTTTTCATCATAGGCTTGAAATTCTGTATGGTCATCACTGGCATCGGTATTATGCTTTTGCCGCGTGCCATTTTCATATTCCAGAAGGGCCAGGGTCATGGTTCGAGCTACAATTGCCTGGGCTTTCAGTGCTTCCGGAGGATATTTGGGTCCGATTTCTGCCGCTACAACCCCTTTAAGGTACTCTTCCAGCTTTAAATTCTGTTTTTCTCCGGTAGCTTTTCGAAACAGAGTGATATTTGGCTCTGTCTTATATTTACTTACCTCGGGAGCCAGCTTTACTGGTTTTAAGGACTTGGGGGCCGGCTTTTGCGCTTGCTTCTGGCAGCCGCCAACAAAGGACAGGAAGCAAACAAGCAAGATAGAGACCAGGATAGCCAGACACTTATTCTTCCTCAACAAGCAGATCGCTCCTTTACTTTTCGAATAGTTTACCCTGCGGACAATATACCTATGTCTGGCAAACTCAGGGACTTTTCGACTAGGCAAGACAAGTATATTGATATATAATATTTTCCAGTAGAGAATGGAAATTAGGAGGGACCTGGTTGCAGATTGTGCTGGTGGAGCCGGAAATCCCGCAGAATACAGGAAATATCGCTAGAACTTGTGCTTTAACCAAAACGGCTCTACACCTGGTTAAACCTTTGGGTTTTTCACTAGCTGACCGTTTTTTAAAAAGAGCAGGTCTTGACTATTGGGATAAGGTTGAGGTACAGCTATGGGAAAGCTTTGGGGATTTGCTGGAGGCAAATCCGGGGGCAGCATTTTATTTGGCCACTACCCGGGCAGGACAAGCCTACCATCAAGTAAGTTACCCCCAGGATAGCTGGCTGGTATTCGGGCGGGAAAGCAGTGGATTACCAATTTCTATTTTAAAAAGCTTTCCCGATACCCAGATTCGTATCCCTATGCAGGACATCGGCCGTTCCCTTAACTTGTCCAATTCTGTAGCCATTATATTATACGAAGCATTAAGACAGAATTCTTTCCCGGGTTTGCGATAATCTACCAACATGATAAAAGAAGCTGGCTTTTATCATATTTTAATTTTAAAAGGAGAATAAAAATGGTTGAAAGTGAACTGCAATTGCAGGTGCGCTTGAATTACCTTAATATGCTGCTTGATAACCTGAATGAACTATTTTTTACTTATAATGGTGAAGGCTTTATTGAGTTTGTCAACAAAAAGACTGTGGATGTGCTGGGTTATATGCCTGAAGAATTAATAGGAATGAATGTTTTAGATCTGTCCTTTGGGAAATACCAGGAAAAATTAAAAGAGGAAATGCGCTGGAGATTGGAGCAGGGGGTATCCAGCAGTTATGATGTAGTTCTCAGGAGCAAAGATAGTAAGGAGATGATTATTCACTTTAACTGTGCTCCCATTCTACTTGGAGATAAGGTGGTTGGGGGTATGGCATTGGGGGAAAACATCAGCGCTTACCAGGCAACTATGGAAGCACTGCGATTGTCCGAAGAAAAGTTTGCCGCCGCCTTTCGATTGAGCCCGGAAATGATAGCTATCACTACCCTTAGAGAAGGGCGATATATAGATGTCAATGATGTTTTCTTGGAGTTGTTCGGTTACTGTCGCGAAGAGGTAATAGGTAAGACGGCGAAGGAGTTAAATATTTGGGTTAATCCTCAAGCCCGCTATCAGGTGGTAAAAACCCTTATGCGGGAGAAGTTAATTAAGAATTTTGAAGATCTCTTTAATAAAAAATCAGGTGGAACCTGGCGGGGACTTTGTTCATTTGCTCGTCTGGAAATTGCCGGGGAAATATGCGTACTGACTGTGGCGGCGGATATTACTGAAAAGCGCCGTATGGAAGAAGAAATATTAAAGGTAAGCCGCTTGGAATCGCTGGCCCTTCTGGCTGGTGGATTGGCGCATGATTTTAACAACCTCTTGACCATCATTGTAGGGAATATTTCCCTGGCTCGGATAGTGGGGATGGATAAGCAAGATAGCAGGGAATATATATTGGAGGCGGAAAAAGCTGCGCTGCAGGCCCGAGGACTTACCCAACAATTGTTAACCTTCGCCCAAGGAGGGGTACCAATTAGAAAAACTACTTCCATTAAGGAGTTCCTGATGCAGTCAGTAAACTTCTGTCTCTGTGGCTCCAGTGTAATAAGCGAATTCTGTATTGCCGAGGAACTTTGGAATGTATTTGTTGACGAAGGACAAATCAATCAGGTGATTAATAACCTGGTTTTAAATGCTGTTCAGGCTATGCCTGATGGGGGCATAATCCGGATTACGGCTGATAATTTTTACCTGGATAACGAGGAAGGGGGATTAACCTTAAAGAAAGGCCAGTATGTGAGGCTATGTTTTCATGATCAGGGAAGCGGTATACCGCTTGAACATCAAGCCAAAATATTTGATCCCTATTTTACTACTAAAAAAGAAGGTACTGGCCTGGGCCTGTCCACCTCCTATTCCATTATACGCAAGCATGGCGGATATATCACTTGTGAGTCGCAACCAGGGATGGGTACATCATTTATTATATATTTACCGGCTTCTTCTGAGGATGAATCCGGGGAAGTAAGCCAGGACCATAGATTAGTAACCGGGTACGGGAGAATTCTGTTTATGGATGATGAGCTGCGCATTAGGGAGATGGTCGAAGAAATGTTAAACTCTCTGGGTTATGAAGTTGAGCTAGTTGCTAATGGCCAGGAATGTATAGATAAGTATATACAAGCTGCAGCTAATGCCAGGTATTTTGATGCTGTAATACTGGATATGACTATTCCTGGGGGAATGGGAGGAAAAAAGACGATGCAAACTTTGCGGGAAATAGACCCTCAGGTGAAGGTAATTGCCAGTAGTGGCTATGCGTATGATTCGATATTACCAATATACCAAAAATGGGGGTTCGCCGGGGTTATAGCTAAGCCTTACCAGGTAGAAGAATTAAGCGAGGTATTACAGATGGTTATAAAAGGGCAATATATATCGTAGGGACTATATATCAGAAGAATCGTCCCCGTAATATACTCAATCAAAATGAAAAGTCAAAAAGAAAAACCCCTTTAGGGGTTTTTGTTTATGAATAGTCTTGCAGTTATTTAGTCGTCTGCAGGAATCGGGGCTTCTACGGGGCAGACATCAGCGCAAGATCCACATTCCGTGCACAGTTCAGGGTCGATTTCGAATTTATCTTCACCCTCGCTAATGGCTTCTACCGGGCATTCATCCACACATATTCCGCAAGAAATACATTCGTCTGTGATGATATAGGACAACAGGCTCCCTCCTTTGCTGTAATAAAACTATAAGAATTATAATTAACGAGTTTTTGTTTGTCAATTTTATTTGCTGCAGAACAGCCGTTGTTGTATATGTGTTAAGCATGATAAAAATCTGCTAAAATATTAATCATTGAATAGCGCGGACTTTCTGTTTAAAGAGTATTATATCTGCTATTCATAATTGATTCCACTGCAAAAACCCCTTTTGTTGCATAAGGGTTGAATAAATATACAAAACGCTGGCGAAGGTGAAAGCGGGTGGTCGAAGACCGCCCTTACAATGCTTTGCAGTCGCTATTAAGGTTGTTGCGCCTGATTTGGAACGACACGGGGGTCGTTCCCTACATACCCTTCGGTCGCTTTTAAGGTTGCACCCTATCGGGCACTACTGATGCTCCCTTCGGTCGCTTTTAAGGGAGTTGAGCGATATATTTATACAAGCCAATGAATATTAATAACTTTGCAGTGGAGTCATAATTAATAAAGTCCTACTTTGGGAGATTAAGAAAAGGAGATAAAAGATGAAATGCGTAATAATGGCTAACGGTGAGTACGGTAGAATAGACCTTTACCATCATCTTTTTTCCAATGCTGATGTGGTATTATGTGCTGATGGGGGGGCCAATTATGCTTTTGCCATGGGTGTAGTTCCCTCCATGATTATTGGAGACCTTGATTCCATCCGGCCCGAAGTTAGGGAGTATTTCACGGCCAAACAGGTAGAGATGAGGAAGTATCCCCGGCGTAAAGATTATACCGATACTCAGCTAGCCCTTTCCATAGCAAACAGGTTTGACGCTGATGAGATAGTTTTATTGGGAACTCTGGGTAAAAGGCTGGATCATACCCTGGCCAATATCTTTTCCGGGCTGGAAATGGCCCGGCAAGGGATTAGGATCATGCACTATTCTCCAGAATGTGTAGTGTATCTGGTAACGAAAAACATAGTATTTGAAGGTTGCCAGGGTGACCTGGTATCGGTTCTGGCCCTCAGCGAAGAGGCACAGGGAGTATATGAGAAGGGTTTTGAGTATCAGGTTGAGGATATTGTGATGAACCTGGAAAACCCCTACGGCATATCCAATGTACTTACCGGGAAAAACGGGGAAGTTTCCGTTAAAAAAGGTGTTCTGGCCGTATTCCATTATCCCCAGGAAATAGCCGGCCTGTTTACAGAATAATTTAAAAAAATGAGGCTGATGGTAGGGTGTTAGGAGTTAAGGCTATTTCCTTCTACATCTTACTGTTCAAGTACCCGCTAATTCGCTTTTCAATGGAGGAAAATGATTTGGATTTAAGCTTTATCTCCGGGGTATTTGCTAACCCCTGGGACATTATCCGCAGCCTGGTTGATATTCTTATAGTAGCTTATGTGGTTTACCGGATTTTGCGCTGGATAAGCGGAACCAGGGCGGAACAGTTGCTGAAGGGACTGGTATTATTGCTGGTTTTTTCGGTGCTGGCCAGTGCATTGGAATTGGATATGGTTAACTGGTTGATGGAGAAACTATGGATAGTATTTGCTATTACCTTACCCATAGTGTTTCAACCTGAACTGAGGAGATTGTTGGAACAGTTAGGACGAGGGAAGTTCTTTAGCCTCAGTACTTCGCAAATAGAAATGGAGGAATATGAGGCTATTATTAACGAGATAGGCGAAGCTTCTGCCATCCTCTCCCGCAACCGGGTGGGAGCTCTCTTGATTCTGACTCGGGAAACGGGAATTGCGGAGTATTTGGAGAGTGGTGTTGACCTTGATGCTCTGGTCTCGGCGGGGCTGCTTATAAATATTTTTGTCCCCAACACGCCGCTGCATGATGGAGCTTGTATCATCTCCAATGGTCGGATAAAAAAAGCCGCCTGTTTCCTTCCCTTAAGCGACAATCCCCATTTGGACAAGGAATTAGGGACACGCCACCGGGCTGCCCTGGGGATAACGGAGCTTTCTGATGCTATAGCCGTAATAGTTTCTGAAGAAACGGGTATTATTTCGCTGGCCCAGGAAGGAAAGATACAGCGTCACCTGGACCCTTTGAGCCTGAGAGAGATTCTGGGAAGAGAATTCTTGGCCCGGGAGAAATGGAGTGATGTCGTCAAGAGGAGGTGGGCTGGTGAATTCCGCATTAAAGGACCCAAAAAAGAGAACCGGACTTAAACTGATATCCCTGATTATTGCGGTCTTGCTTTGGCTGTATGTGGTCAGCCAGGGTGCTACCACTACTCCGCAAGAGCTTATCAAGACACCCCTCAAATATCATAACCTGGGTGAGGGACTGACGCTTAGTGGTCCGGATACGGTTTCGCTGCGCATATGGGGTTCACTTAAAAGGAACGGCGATACTATTGCTTATGTGGATCTAAGTGGTTTGGGCGAAGGGGTCTATGAGCTTCGGGTACATGTGGAGCCGGTGAGGGGAGCCATGTTCACCACGGTGGAGCCGGACAAGGTTGAAGTTGTTCTTAAAACAGTTCAGGAAAAAGAACTTTCGATTAAATATGAGATTATTCAGCCTCCTTCTCCTGCTTATGAAGTCCTGGATGTAGTGATTACACCGGAAAGATGCTTGTTACAAGGGGAAGAAGAAGCCATAAAAAAAGTGAAGACGGTCAAATGTCAGATATCCCTGCAGAACCGGGAGGGAATCACTTTCTTTTATTCCCCGTTGCTGGCACTAGATGCCGGGGGCAGGAACATCAATGAAGGAATACGGCTGATTCCTGAGAAAGTCAAGGTTAATGTTGTCCTCAGCCAGAAGAAGGCGGAGCAGAAGGTTGGCGTTAAGCTAGTGAGCAGCGGCAATACCGAAGGTTATCAACTTCGCAGCTTGCAGATGGAGCCGGATTTCGTAACTATCCTGGGAGCAGAGAGTGAAGTTGCTGGTATCCAAGAAATAAATACTGAAGTACTGGAGCTGGAAGGGAGAAAGGAATCCTTTAACCAGGAGCTGGAATTAATGGTTCCCGAGGGAATAAAGGCTTTTCCTTCCCGGATTAAGGTATATGTGGATATAAGTAAGATAGATGAAAAAGGGGGTAAGCAGGAATGATTATCCGCCTGAGAGAGTTGATATTGCCGCTTAATCATAGTGAAAAGCAGCTAAAGGAGGCAGCTGCTCGCCGTTTAGCCATAGCCAAAAGTGAGATCCGTTCTTTGCGTCTGGTACGGAAGTCCATAGATGCCCGAAAAAAGAGGATTTGCTTTTCCTATATTGTTGATCTGGAAGTTGATGATAAGCTGTCTTTCCCGGAAAAAATAGCCAGAGTAATCGAGACTGAGGAACAGGCAGGAGCCGTCCATCTCACCTCCGGTACAGAAGGCCTGACCCAATCACCTCTCATAGTAGGGGCAGGCCCGGCCGGCCTTTTTTGTGCTCTATACCTGGCCCGCCATGGTTATCAACCGGTACTGTTGGAACAGGGGCAGGATATCGACCGCCGGGTTAAAAGCGTGGAGAGATTTTGGAAAAAGGCGGAGCTAAATCCCCGCTCCAATGTACAATTTGGTGAGGGTGGAGCCGGCAGCTTTTCCGATGGCAAGCTTACCACTCGCATTGACGATAAACGGATTAACTATGTTTTGCGTAGTTTTGTAGAATTTGGCGCCGATGAGGAAATACTCTATGCAAAGAAGCCTCATGTTGGAACTGATGTCATCCGGCAGGTAGTAAAGAATATGCGGCAGGAGATACTTGGCCTGGGTGGCGAGTGCTATTTTGATGCTTGTTTAACCGACATAAAAGTTAACCATTCGCGACTAGAAAGCATAATAATAAACCATGAAACGGAGGTACCCTGCTCTTTGCTGGTGCTGGCGGTGGGAAACAGTGCTCGTGATGTTTACCGCTTGCTCTATCGCCGAGGGGTAAGCCTTATCCCCAAGGCCTTTGCGGTAGGAGTGAGGGTTGAGCATCCCCAGTCCTTGATTGATCGCATTCAATTTGGGAAATATGCCGGGCACCCGCGTCTAGGTGCTGCCGAATACAATCTAAGCCACCACGAAAAAGAAGGGCGACCCTGTTATAGCTTCTGCATGTGTCCGGGCGGTTATGTAATTGGTGCTTCCTCTGCAACCGGTCAACTGGTAACCAACGGAATGAGTTACCGGGCACGGAACAGCGGTGTTGCCAACAGTGCTTTGGTAGTGGGGGTAAACCCGGCCGATTGGGACAATCAGACTTTGGGAGGCCTGGAGTTTCAGGAGAAGCTGGAAAGACAGGCTTTTATCATGGGAGGCGGCAACTACCGTGCCCCAGCTCAGTATTTAAAAGATTTTCTGGTTCAGCTTCCTAGCTACTCCCTGGAAGGCTCCCTGGCCACTTATCAACCCGGGGTAAAAGCCGCCAACCTCTGGGAATTGTTTCCAGCTGAAATCTGCCATACTATGCAGCGAGGGATAGAGGCCTGGGGAAAAAAGCTGCGCGGTTTCATAAGCGAAAAGGCGGTTATAACCGGAGTGGAAACACGCACTTCAGCACCACTGCGGATTCTGCGCCAGGAAAAATTATGCTCGCTGGATATTGACAACCTTTATCCCTGTGGCGAAGGAGCTGGGTATGCCGGGGGAATAATCAGCTCCGCCATAGATGGTTTGAAAGTAGCCGAGAAAATAATTTCCACTTACCAAAAACCTGCACAAAAAGCCAGGGTAAATAGTAATAGTGTTTGTAATGCCCGGGAACTTTAAGGAGTGAGGATAGAGAATTTTCATGGCTAGCCCCAGAGTAAACTTCTGCTTAGTATTGGGATACATGGAAAATAAAGGGTAATATCCTGTAATTGGAAAGAAAGCAACAAAGGTTTATGGCTTGTTTTATATTGAAATCCGGCTACTTGTGAAGTATAATTTTGCAGTGATGATTATTGACAAAAGCTGGGTTTTCTAAAGAGATGATTATAATGGGGAGGAAGTAAGCGTTGGGTAAACTATTTGGAACAGATGGAGTAAGAGGTGTGGCCAATCTGGAACTTACACCCGAATTAGCTTTTCAACTGGGTAGAGCCGGTAGTTATGTTCTGGCGCGTCATGAGGCCAGTAAACGACCCCGGATACTGGTGGGAAAGGATACCAGGATTTCAGGCGACATGCTGGAAGCGGCCTTAATAGCCGGTATTTGCTCCACTGGAGCAGATGTATTGACGGTAGGAATACTTCCTACTCCGGCAGTTGCCTTCCTTACCCAAAGATACCAAGCTTCTTGCGGAGTGGTAATATCGGCTTCGCATAATCCACTGGAAGACAACGGTATCAAGTTTTTCGGCCCCAGTGGCTACAAGCTTCCCGATGAACTGGAGGAGGAAATCGAAGAACTGGTTTTAGCAGGAACCCAGGAACTCCAGCGCCCCCAGGGTGAAGATGTGGGAAGGGTTTACCTGGTAGCTGAGGCCAGAAACAACTATTTGGATTATCTTATTTCCTGTTATTCCCAGGACCAGAACCTGGCGGGCATAACTGTGGTTGTTGATTGTGCCAACGGCGCAGCCTATTCCACTGGCCCGGAATTATGGAGTCGTTTGGGGGCCCAGGTTATAGCCATAAACAACTACCCAAATGGGGTAAATATCAACGAGCGCTGCGGCTCCACCTATACTGAAGGGCTCCGAAGAGCGGTGGTGGAACATAAAGCGGACATGGGCATTGCCTATGACGGTGATGCTGACCGCTGTATAGTTGTTGATGAAAGAGGTAACGAGCTGGATGGAGACCATATTATAATGATCTGCGCTCTGGATATGAACAGCCGGGGGGAATTGAATCCCCCGCTGGTGGCAGCTACAGTTATGAGCAATATAGGCCTGGATATAGCTTTACGCCGCGAGAATATTCAGGTGGCTAGTTGTAAAGTCGGCGACCGCTATGTTTTGGAAAAAATGAAGGAGAGCGGCGCCCTGTTGGGTGGGGAACAATCCGGACATATAATCTTTCTGGAGCATGCCACTACCGGAGACGGCCTTTTGACCTCATTGAAGGTGGCGGAAGTTCTCCGGCGTTCCGGCCTGACCCTGTCTGAACTGGCTCGGGGCCTGGAGAAACAGCCCCAATTACTGGTTAACCTGCGTATGGAAAACAAGGATAAAATCCTGGCTCATCCTCTGGTGCAGGAAGCCCTGAAGCAGGCGGAGGAGAGGCTGGGGGAATGGGGCAAACTGGTAGTCCGGCCCTCGGGAACCGAGCCTGTGGTCCGGATAATGGCCCAGGGTCCAGAGCAGTACCTGTTGGAGGAGGTGATTGCTGAAATAAAACAAAGCATAGAAAGAGCTCAGGCCTAACGCCAAAGCTCATTTTAGCGCCTGCCCCGGCAGTCAGAAGATGCTATGTATTATTGGATATGCATTAGCATAGAGTTTTGCTGATTAATTCATAATATAGGTGAGCATCGGAGTGCCGGGTGACGAGGAGGGGGTTTATCGAATTTGTCGGCGGATGCCCCCCGGTGACCACCACCGTCAGCATGGCTACAAAGACCCGCAGTAATGCGGGTGACAAAAGCCCTGCGTGGAAAAGCGAGGGAAAGCTAATCCGCCTCGTTGCTTCTTGAATTTTGAGAATCAAATGAACATCGAAATGAAAAAAGTTGTGTAATAGTTTTTAAATAACCCCAAATATAAACAAAATTGGAGGTTAATATATGAGTGAAATTGAAAAAGGCGAGTTCGAGCATTTTATGCTCAAGGAGATTCATGAGCAGCCCGAAGCCATCCGCAAAACCCTGGCCGGAAGAATAAAAGACGGCCGGGTGGATTTTCCCGATTTAGAATTTGATAACGTATTTAAAAATACCGGCAAGATAATTATTGCCGCCTGTGGGACATCCTATCATGCGGGAATGGTAGGCCGCCTAGTTATAGAAAAACTGGCTCGCATCCCGGTTGAAATCGACCTGGCTTCCGAATTCCGTTATCGTGAGGTATTGTGGAACCCCAATGACCTGGTAATAGTAATTAGCCAGTCGGGTGAAACTTCCGATACCCTGGCTGCCCTGAGAGAAGCCCGGCATAACGGCATCAAGGTTCTGGCTATTACCAATGTGCCGGGGAGTACTATCGCCCAGGAAGCGGAGCGGGTGATTTACACCCACGCTGGCCCGGAAATAGCGATTGCTTCCACCAAGGCCTATTCTGCTCAACTGCTTATTATGTACCTGCTGGCTTTGTATCTGGCCTCCTTGAGAGATAGCTATAATCCGGTGGAACTCGAAGGCCTGGCCAACGAACTTCTGGGCGTGGATGCTATGGTAGAAAGTGTCTTGCAAGAACAGCAGCATATCAAGGAACTGGCCGAGAAATATCACAAAGTGCAGAGCATCTTTTTCCTGGGTCGTGGCTTGGATTATCCCGTAGCCATGGAAGGAGCTCTCAAACTCAAGGAGACTTCCTATGTCCATGCCGAAGCCTATGCAACCGGTGAGCTCTTGCATGGCCCGCTGGCCCTTATCGAGCAGGGAGTACCGGTACTGACCCTGATCAGCCAGGATAAATTGGTGGATAAATCCATGTCCAACATCAAAGAAATCAAAGCCCGGGGAGCGGTGGTATTGGCTATCTGCAAGGAAAACCTGCAGGAGCACTGCCAGGAATGTGATGAAAAAATTCTCTTGCCACGGATAAATCCTATGCTGGCTCCCATCGTAGCCGTTGTTCCCTTGCAGATTTTTGCATATTATATGGCACTCTTCCGTGGAAATGATGTTGATAAGCCCCGTAACCTGGTCAAAAGCGTAATGGGGGATTAGGGATGGTTCGGGGACGGGATTGTTGACATTGAGGGAGGAAGACGTAAGAGACTAGAAGAAGACAAAACTCTGCAATAGTAAAAACAGCCGCTATAATTACCACCTTTTGCTTTTCACATATTATGGAAGCAAAAGGTGGTTTTTGTTAAGCCGAGTTCTCTGCTAGTAATAATGTGTCCTCCACCCTGTGGGTACTCCGGGTGTTCTACTCTTCGGGTGTCACTATTAGTTGTGAGAAGGGGGTTTAGTAATAATAAAACTCCTTAGGTGCAGCCTAAAACAGTAACTCCTTTTCCCATGATTGTATATATTAGCTATTAGGGATGGGATAATTCAGAGCGGGCTGGGGCTGATGAAAGGGTGAAAGGGGATGGCTTATGCAGCTGAAATATAGGTATAGCCGGGGATTGAAGCTGAATCTATCTGATCCCCAAAGTGATGGGAGTACTGCAGATGGTGGAAAAATTGTCCTGCCGAATGGGTATGGCAGGGCCGTGTTTAAGATGAGGTCCCGTAGCTGGAGCAAATTTAAGGCGCCGGGCAAAAGGGATGAGGTGCTGAGGGAACATGCCATATTGGAGTCTCGGATTATGGATATGGCGGAACTGGGAGAGCATATATTTTACGCTTTGGGACAACAACAGGGATTTTCTCTTATTCGCCTGGGGGACTCGGAACTGATTATTCTGGCTCAGGATATTGTTTTTCCCACTAATCTGGAGCTAAAGAAATGGGCTGGCCTGATGGCAGATATCTCTCATGATCCGGAGCTGGGCGATGGTGATAATGAGGCAAGCCGCTGGGAAGATTTTTTGCGTCTTTCCGGGGTTCAGTTTCCGGATAAAGGAGCCCAGGATTACTTGATCAAGGCTTTGCATTCAGCTACCCTGGTGGGGATTCCAACCAGCAACCGCCCGGGGCGCTCCGCCGCCCATATTAGGCTGATTCAGGGTTTCCAAACCACCCTTTTTAAGGTTCTGGAGAAATTGCAGATACCATTAAATGCTATGCGTTTCTGTGATTCCGCTGCCCATTATATGATTCACGCTTCCGGACTACTGCGACATATTCTTCTGCCTGATCAGTATCCGGGGCTCAGGGAGCGCTATTCCCTGCCCTATTCCAAACCGAGAGTCTTACTTATAGGCAACCGGGCTGCTGAGTTTGCTGAATTCTTAACTGCCAATAACTGCGATATTGTGGGAGCCATCTCCCGGGTCGGTATGAATAATATCGAGGAGGCAATCCAGGAAAGCTATTATTATTCATTTGAGTTGGCCCTGGTTTCCGCAGGTTCGGCGGCCAAATACATCTGCAGCAGTATTGGTGCCAGGGGAAAAGTGGCCCTGGATACCGGCCAGTTGTTTGATGTATTGCTGGCTTCTGGCCAGTTTGATCACCAGGACTTTAAGATTCCCTATTACCTGATGCTTTAGGAATTGAAAAAAGAATATTCAATGGTATTGGCAAACCCCAGCTGCAGCTGGGGTTTAGCTTTTCATAAAGTGATAATGGAAAGCTAAAGGTGGTTTTTTATGCTTGAATTTTGCCCCGCTGCCTTCCTCAATTATACCTTTTTGTGCAAACACATAATTTAGCAGGAAAATCGAAAATACCCTAGAAATAAATAAGAAGCAATAAAAACAAACAAAAATAGTAGATGTGGGATGCTATACCGTAATATAAACAAATAAAACGGTACAAAACCTGGATATCTCCGTTGTTTTTTGTTTTTAGAAAATATGCCGTACCAGCTGCCAGAGGGGGTGGTAGTAAAACATTATTTTTTTCAGTACTTCTTTAGGACGGGGTCTGGAGTTTTTCAAATGAATAGAAAGGGGTATGATTCAAATGGCTAAGAAAGGGTTTAAGCATAAGACGCTGGCAATGGTTCTTTCACTATTATTAATAGTTACGGCATTAGCAGGTTGTTCGGGTTCGGAAAAAGCAAGCAATTCCAGTCCGGAAAAAGAGAGTACTACCATTACCATAACTGACATGTCAGGGAGACAAGTGGTTGTTCCTAAAGAGATTGAAAAAGTGTATTCAGCGGTTCCCATTGGGACCGTTATGCTATATACCATCAATCCGCATAAACTTATTGCCAAAAACTTCAAGTTATCAGAGTTAGAGAAAAAATACACTATTAAAGAACATCACGATTTACCTGTATTGGGTACTTACATTATGGGTGATACTGCCAATGAAGAAGATATATTAAAGCTAGCTCCAGATATAATAATTTATGCGGGAATTATTAATGATTCCTGGAAATCCAAGGTGGAAGAAGCCCAGAATAGACTGGAAATACCCATTGTTATGGTCGATGGAAACCTTAAGAATGCACCGGCAGCATATGAGTTTATGGGTAAATTATTAGGCGAAGAAGAAAAGGCTAAGGAATTAGGCGAGTATTGTAAGAATACCCTTAACGAAGCTGAAAAAATTGCCGGCAAAATACCGGAAGATGCAAAATTAAGGGTATATTATGCTTGTGGCGAAGACGGTTTAATGACCTATGCAGCAGGAAATATACATTCAGAACTCATTGAAATAGTAGGAGGGAGAAATATAGCTGATATAAAAGTGGGTAGCCCTTACCAAAGCTCCCGCTTATCGATGGAGCAGTTGATTAAGTGGGACCCACAATTAATAGTAAGCAATAAAGTTGAGGCACGAGGAGGAGAAGGAGGAAGTTCATCTTTACGCAGCAAGATATTAGAAAACAGCAGCCTTAATAATTTGGAAGCGGTAAAAAATAAAGAAGTGTATGAAATACCATGCGCGCCATTTAGCTGGTTTGGCCAGCCGCCATCCGTAGCTCGCATACTGGGAATAAAATGGCTGGGCAATTTGCTTTATCCGGAAGAATTTAATTATGATATAGAACAGGAGACCAAAGAATTCTATAAATTGTTCTATTCCTATGATTTATCGGAGCAGGATTTGGATGAACTCATGAGTAATGCGTTACGAAAATAACTGAACAAGATCTGCCCGGCTCCTGCTTAAAGTTAGGTGCCGGGTAATTTTATACGAGGAGTGATTGGCATGCTGGTAAATGCGGAAGACAAGATTGGCGATATCTTGAAAAATTATCCCGAATTGTATGAGCTATTCTGGGAGAGCGGATTTAATTACAGTTCTGTGGCAGAGTTAGTGCGCTCATTAGGAAAAGATACCATGTTGCGTACAGTTTTAACGGTAAAAGGTCTGAATGCAGAACTCTTCATTAATATGATAAATTCCAGGATTGGCGATGGCTGTCAAATGGAGGGACTGCAATATGATTATTATAATCCGGATCTGCCGGTAAACCTGCTGGTGAAAACGGCATGTGCGGTTAGTGAGCATTTTAAGGAAGAGTTGATGGAGACTGTAAAGGCCCGCCAAAAGCTAACGGGAGAGATGCCCAATGTATTTATTGTAGATGGTTGTCATGCCCCGCATGAATTTGAAAATTTTCATGATAGCGAGAGTATCGATAAATTGCCGGATATTATAATGTCAATGTCTTTTGACGAGATATATGATAAGCGTTTCATAGATAAGTATGTAAGCCAGGGATATTTTACCAGTGTATTGGATGCCAGGCAGGGAAATCGGCAGGAATACATGGATGATAGTTATACCCTGAATGCGGGGCTGGCCATGGTCTTCTTAATAGACGAGAAAAAACTGGGGGATTTGCCCCGGCCCCAAAAATGGGGAGATTTGCTTGATCCCATTTATGAAAACAGCATAATTGCCTTTGGAGACGAGGCTAAAGGGATATTTGAGTATCCCTTGTATTATTTTTATAAAGAATTTGGGATGGAAAGCATGAAAAAGCTAGCCCGTAATGTAAAGGGGATTTATCATGCCGCCAAAGCGGCCAGAATGGCAGGTACTAACAGCCGGGAAGCGGGTGCTATATACTATATGCCCTTAACCTTTGCCCAGCTTTGTGAAAACAAAGGTGTTTCCATAGTTCTCCCCGAAGATGGGGCCTTAATAATCCCCATCGCTTTTCTGGTTAAGAAGGATAAAGTTAAGGAGTTGGATTATCTCGTTAATCTAGTGTCAAACACTTATGGACAAATGTGTGCTGATATTAATGCAGCCGTATTTAATGCCAATATTGAAAGTAAAATTCCTGAAGGAACAAAGCTTAAATGGTTGGGCTGGGATTATATAAGGTCACATGATATCCCGGCTCTGGGGGAAAAATTGCAGGAAGAATTTCATAAAAGCTGGGACAAAAAACCACAATCATAAGGAAGTGTAATAGTTGAAAATAATTACGGTCTCCGGACCGCCCTCATCAGGGAAGACTTCGGTCATAATTAAAACCATTGAATACCTGAAAAAAGACCAGTTGGAGATAGGCGTAGTTAAGTTTGACAGTTTATCAACCTATGATGATCAAATGTATAAAAAATTAGGGGTGAAAGTAAAAGTTGGCCTTTCCGGCAATCTTTGTCCGGATCATTATTACATGACCAATATAGAAGATTGTGTTAAGTGGGGGGTTAGTGAAAAGCTGGATATGCTTATAAGTGAAAGTGCCGGCTTATGCAACCGCTGTTCTCCGCATATACGAGATGTATTGGCCATATGCGTTATTGATAATTTATCCGGTATAAATACTCCTAAAAAAATCGGGCCTATGTTAAGACTGGCGGATATTGTGGTAATAACTAAAGGGGATATAGTATCGCAGGCGGAACGGGAAGTATTTGCCTTTAGAGCCAAACAATCTAGCCCCAGGGCCTCTATAGTATTCATTAATGGCATAACCGGCCAGGGGGCCTATGATTTGAGCCTGCGCCTGAAAGAAGCTAACGACTATGAAAGTGTTATAGATAAAAAACTGAGATTTTCGATGCCCGCGGCAGTTTGTTCCTATTGTACGGGAGAGATAAGAATAGGGGAAAGGTATCAGACTGGCAATATAAAGAAAATAAAGCTCTAGTTATGAAAGGAGTATAATGTTGGCAAAAGAAGATCTGGCTTCATTTAAGCTGGGAGTACTATTGGCACAATATAACTATGCCAGAGATTTTTTTATATCCATCGGTATAAATGATATTGATAGCAACCGCAGCTTAAAGGATTTTACCGGGGATATAAAGCAGGAACTACTGGAAGATGCCGGTCTTAATGGAGAGCAGTTAATAGCTAATTTCCTGGCATTTATCAATAAAATGGAAACATTAAAAAGAAGCTCCCGTAATATCGTGGAATCAATAACTATAATAGGCGGTAATGATAAGTTTGGCCAGGAGGAAAATATTAAGCTGGAATTAAAAGTGGGAGAAGTAATATCCATAGTAGGTCCTACCGGTTCGGGGAAAAGCAGGTTGCTAGCTGATATAGAATGCCTGGCACAGAGAGATACTCCTACCAATAGACAGATTTTGCTCAATGGAGAGATTCCGGATATGAATAGAAGGTTTTCCATTGAGAATAAGCTGGTTGCTCAATTGTCCCAGAACATGAATTTTGTAATGGATCTTTCGGTTAAGGATTTTATAAAGCTGCATGCCGAAAGTAGAATGATTGACCATGTCGAAAGAATAGTTCAAGAGATAGTAAAATGCGCTAATGAACTGGCCGGGGAAAAATTTACCCAGGATACCCCGCTTACGCAATTGAGTGGAGGACAATCGCGGGCCTTGATGATAGCGGACACCGCTCTTTTAAGTCTTTCTCCTATTGTGCTTATTGATGAAATTGAAAATGCCGGTATAGATAGAAAAAAGGCCATTGATTTGCTGCTTAAGGAAGAGAAGCTGGTTTTGATTTCCACTCATGACCCGGTATTGGCCCTTATGGGAGATAAAAGACTGGTTATAAAAAATGGGGGAATCCATAAAATTATTGTCTTATCCGAGCAGGAAAAACACTATATTGATGTTTTAGAGAAGATAGATAAAAAAATGTTGCAAATAAGAAGCCATTTGAGAAACGGCGGGGTAATAGACGAAAGTATAACTTCCGGATAAGGGCAGAAGAAGGTAACAGCTTCCATACAATTCTGTTGAAACAATAGTGGGGGTTCCTTAACCCCCATAGTTTTTGCCAGGCTATAGGGAGCATCAGCAGTTGCCGGGAGGATAGGGGATACAAGCAGCAATGAAAGTGTGCAGAACCCTCCCCTGCCCTCCTCAACAATGGGTTATATTTTTAACTCTTCTGCCAGGGCGGCAAAAGCGGGTATGGAGTTCTCGATGGTTTTAAAATCTACACAATAGGCTATACGGAAATAGCCCGGGCAGGCAAAACCAGTTCCGGGAACGAGCAAAAGATTGTATTTTAGAGCCTTTTGGACAAATTCAATATCATTGGGCAGGGGGGACTGGGGGAAGAGGTAAAAAGCCCCCTGCGGTTTGACACAGGAGAAGCCCAACGCTGTCAGTTGCTCGTAAAAAAAGTCGCGGCGCCGCTGGTATTCACTGGTATCGGGAAGCTCATCCAGGGACAGGGCCACCAGCTTCTGAAAAAGGGAAGGGGCATTGACAAAGCCCAGGGTGCGGTTGGCAAAGCTGAGGCCGGCCATCAGGGTTTCTATATCCTCGATTTCCGGGCTGGCGGCGATGTAGCCGATGCGTTCACCGGGCAGGGCCAGGGATTTGCTGAAGGAATTGACCAGAATGCAATGGGGGAAAAACTTCATCAGCGGTGGTACCACGGTATTATCATAGACCAGTTTGGTATAGGGTTCATCGGAAATAACCATGATACTGCGGCCATATTCCTTTTCCTTTTGCTCCAGGATAGCGGCGATGGCTTTAAGGGTGCTTTCGCCGTAGACCACCCCGCTGGGGTTGTTGGGGGAATTAAGTATGATAGCCTTGCAGCGCGGGCTCAGGCTTTTTTCCAGGGCCTCCAGGTCCGGTAGGAAATTAGGGTCGGAAGGCACAACCACGCTTTTGCCCCCGTGGTTGTCCACATAAAAACCGTATTCCACAAAATAGGGAGAAAAGACTATAACTTCTTCACCGGGATCAAGGATGGTTTTCAGAACTACATTAAGGCCCCCGGCGGCTCCGCAGCTCATTACGATATGATTGAGGGTCAGAGCTTTACCCGTTTCTCCCTGCAGTTTGGCAGCAATCTTTTCTCTAACCTCCGGATAACCGGCATTGGCCGTATAGCGGTGCAAGCCCTGGGATTCTTCCATTATTAGTTTGCGCAGGTTTTCCTGTACCGCTAGCGGGGGTTCGTAATCCGGGTTGCCCAGGCTGAAGTCGAAGACCTTGTCTTCCCCGTGTATCTGGCGCAACCTGTTTCCTTCTTCGAACATAGCCCTTATCCAGGAAGCGTTTTTAATATCATGGCGAATTTTTTCCGATATCATATATACCAGTCTCCTTTTTTGTTTAAATTCTAAACATGTTATTTTATAACGAGGCGAAATATGGCCCCCGTTAAGCGGTCGCCTATTAACAAAAACAGGCGGCGGGTTCAAACTAAAGCTCCTTCTAGTAGCTTAAAGAAATTTAATTTTGTTAGCAATAAAAACTAATCGAAGCATGAATCATCCTTTTCCAAATATAATACAATAAGGCTTCTATTGCGCAAAGAAGAATTTATGTCATAGATGAACTTTAGCCCCAAGATTCGGGACTTAATTTGCTTTGCAGAATTCGCAAGGTAGTGTTATAATTCCATAAAAAAGGAATATACGGGAATTATTTTTTATTTTTTTTACAACTAGATATACTCTGCCATTTTCCTTAGTGAAAGGAAGAGAGCGATGCATTTTCCCCTGGACTTTTACCAGGCTGTTTTGGAAAATATAAATCATGGCCTGGCTTTTTTTTGTTTTATTATCAACCAGGACCGGGAAGCTAAAATAGAAAACGCTGAGTTAGTAATGGTTAATCCTGCTTTTATCAAATTAACCGGGCTGGATAAAGAGGAAATAATGGGCCGGATGCTCCCGGAATTGTTCCCGGGCGTATTTGATAGCAGGTTTGACAGGCAGAACTTTTTTGAAATTGTCCGGCTGGATGGTAATATGAAAAGGCGGGAGTATTATTATAAAGAGTCAGGAAAATGGCTTTTGCTGGTATTCTTCAGTCCCCAACCCGGTATTCTGGGAGTAGCTTTGCATGACATTACTGAGTTAGAAACAATTCGGGAAGAGATTGAAAAATCCAGCAGGGGGGGCTCTCTTGAGTTAGAGCGGCAAGAAGGAAAAAAGCTGCTTCTGGACTTACCCCAGGCCATATCCCGGAGTCTATCCCAGGAGATATTTTCCCACGCATTTTGTCTAAATCCTACCTTGATGAGTATTACTACTTTTGATGAATCGATTTACCTGGATGTTAACGAGAGTTTTTTGGACACGCTGGGATTCAGCAGGAATGAAGTTATAGGGCGTAGCTGCTCTGAACTGGGAATACTGAGCATTTCTCAGAAAAAAGAGATTCAGGAAATGCTGTTGGAACAGGGGAAGATAAGGAATTGGGAAAGCAAGTTCATATCGAAAGCGGGTCAGGAAGTGCCCGGTCTTCTCTCCGTTGATTTGATTCAGGTCAGGGATAAAAAACTATTGTTGATGGTCTTTCATGATATTGCGGAGAGAATGAGGATGAAGGAAGAACTCGAAGAGAAAAACCAGCAACTGCGGGAGTTGAATAAAATTCTTCAAGTTCAGGCGATTACCGATAGCCTTACCGGGCTCTATAATCACCGGCAGGTATTGGAAAAGCTGCAAATGGAAATAGCCCGGGCTAATCGCTACCAGCAAGATTTGACCATAATGATGCTGGATATAGATCATTTCAAGAGCATTAATGATGAATTCGGCCATCAGGTAGGGGATGTGGTCTTGGTGGAGGTGGCCCAAATAATAAAGAGAAACCTGCGCAATATTGATATAGCCGGGCGCTATGGAGGAGAAGAATTCCTGATTATCCTACCGCAGACCAATCTAAAAAACGGCAAGCAGGTGGCGGAAAGAATCCGCCGGCAGGTTGAAATGGAGGGTTTCGAGGATAGAAAGGAAGGAATTACCGTAAGTATTGGATTATGCCAGCATAAGGGAGAAGAGATGGTCGAATGCATAGAAAGGGCCGACCAGTTGCTGTACCGGGCCAAGAGGGAGGGCCGCAACCGGATTGAGTGCTAAACAAACGGTTTTTCAAACTTTTCAAGCCAGCGGCTTTATGTTATGATAATTGTATATATGAATAAGTTATACGGTCAAGGCGATTCAGGCGAAAGCCGGGGTAGCCAGGCAGAGTGCTCTAAGTCACAGCTAAATGCAATAGTGATATGATGATTCTGCTGTGAGAAACCGGCTTACCAGGGGGGGTAGCCTTTAAGAGGCTACCGTTTTTGTTTTTTGGGGGAAGATACTTCCAAATATATTTTTTGGGGGAACTGAAATGTCTAATTTCTGGCTATCCATAGTAATATTCCTGCTGGCTTATGTCTTTATTATTATTGAGAAAGTGCACCGTTCTGTAGTAGTCTGGGTGGCTGCAGCTCTGGTAATCTTTCTGGGGGTTATCAGCCAGGCAAAAGCGATAGAAGCCATAGATTTTAACACCCTTTGGCTGTTAATAGGTATGATGGTTATTGTGGGTATAACTCGAAAAAGCGGAGTTTTTGAATACATAGCTATAAAGTCGGCCAAATTAGCCCGGGGCAACCCCTTATATATAATGGTAATCCTGGCTCTGGTTACAGCGCTAGCTTCAGCCTTGCTGGATAATGTGACCACGGTACTGCTGATGGTACCAGTAACCTTTGCTATTACCGATCGTTTGGAAATTTCCCCTCTGCCCTTCTTGTTTACGGAGATACTGGCATCGAATATTGGAGGTACAGCCACCCTGATTGGCGATCCCCCCAATATCATGATTGGCAGCGCTACCGGCCTGGGTTTCATGGATTTTATCAATAACCTGGCTTTACCGGCAATTATAATCCTGATAGTAACCATTGCCTGCCTGCTTTTGATCTTTCGTCGAGACCTGGCGGCTGGTGAAGATAAAATTGCCCAGGTTATGGAACTTGACGAAAGAGAGTTTATCAAAGAATGGGCCATTCTTAAGAAATCCCTCCTGGTACTGGGCTTGACCATGCTAGGCTTTATCTTGCACCAGTACTTGCACCTGGAATCGGCCACCATAGCTTTGGCAGGTGCGGGCCTACTTTTGCTGGTGACCAAAGTAGAACCGGAGGAAGCTTTATTGAGTGTGGAATGGCCTACCATATTTTTCTTTGCAGGACTCTTTGTGATAGTGGGCGGACTGGAGGTCAATGGAGTTATTGATCTGGTCGCTCGTGAAGCTCTGGCGATAACCGGGGACAGCCCCTTTAGAACCGGTATGTTGGTTTTATGGTTATCAGCGGTTGGTTCGGCTTTTGTGGATAATATTCCCTTTGTAGCCACCATGATTCCTCTTCTACAAAGCATTGGGGAAATGACTGCGATGCCCATGGAATCGGTGTGGTGGTCTCTGGCTTTGGGTTCATGCCTGGGGGGGAACGGTACCCTGATAGGGGCTTCGGCCAATGTGATTGTGGCTGGCCTCGCCGAAAGATATGGTAATACTATAAGATTTTTAGACTTTATGAAGCTGGGCTTTCCGCTGATGATATTATCTATTATCCTTTCCGCCATTTACCTATATATGAGGTTCTGGGCTTAAGCCCCCTTTACTCCTGCTTGCGTTGACATATGTTCAAAACCGGGCTAGAATCAAAACCAGGCAAAGGCTCCAAATGGCTGGCAAAATAGATAAGAACAGGAGAGAAGGAGATGGCGCGGGAACCCAGGTGCCGCCGAGTTGAGTACATGCCCCGGGTGGAGTGTTTCAAACCGGCAGGTATACCCTTGTCTTGTTTGGAGGAAGTACAGATAAAAGTGGAAGAACTGGAGGCTATCCGTTTGAAGGATCATTTGCGCCTGGAGCAGGAGGACTGCGCCAGAAGAATGCAGGTTTCCCGTCCTACCTTTCAGAGGATACTGGTTGAAGCCCGGGCTAAAATTGCCTATGCCCTGAGCAGTGGTAGAGCTATTCGTATTGAAGGGGGCAACTACTGTATGGGTGCTGGCTATTGCCGGCGGCGGCAGAGGGAAATCAGAGAAGGGGAACCCTGTGATTTCGAGGGCTCTGCGATAAAAATGGAAAGTGATGCACCAGATAATTAAGGGTTTTTAAAATAATTTGACAATCAGGGAAGGACTTTTTAGAAGCACAATTTATTGTGCTTTTTTTGCGTTTTTATCCCTCTTGGCCGCTGTTTAGTGTTTATGGATAGTTGACTCTACTGCAAAAAGTTATTAATATTCATTGGCTTGCATAAATATACCGCTCGCAATCTACGCATGGGCAACACCTGCGGCTTGTCTCACGGCTCAAGGGGTACCGCGCTAATCTACCATCCATGGTCACAACCTTAATAGTGACACCCGCAGGGTGGAACACCAGGAGTACCCGCAGGGTGATAGCGCTCTCGCGACATCCTGCCGCTCGCCCCCTTTCGCCTGCTCGCCTTCGCCGGGTGTTGCATCCATGCTTCGCCAACGCTCGCTTTGTATATTTAT
>ENA-UOUL01000455-UOUL01000455.1-bioreactor-metagenome-genome-assembly--contig:-NODE-455-length-69575-cov-6.451437_pt1 | contig 69575 bp, 62 predicted proteins | sample MGYA00249838_ERZ747220 | MGnify/ENA primary metagenome ERZ747220 (study PRJEB28778, sample SAMN05720191) | bioreactor metagenome | isolation source: Anaerobic biogas reactor | place: USA:Washington... | reverse complement strand
GCGCGAATGGGTATCCAGAGCAAATAGGTCTAGGGGATGGGGGGGCCCTGTAGGCAGGCGGGGGGGCAGGGGGCGGCGTTGACATGCGCCTCCTCACTGGCGCAGCCCTCACACTCTGACTAGACTAGAGCCAGGTCGTACCCTCGGGGGGAGACGTGCGCGCGCTTCGTGTTGGCCTGCCCTGAGCGCCCCCCTTTCGTCCCCCCCCCTCACAACCGCCCGCCGCAACCGTGATGGTGAGTAGAGACCCCTCACCCCACGGAGGCCGCCCATGCCCCTCTTTCGCCGCCGCAAGCCGGCACCCGAGCGCCGCGCCTTTACCGTTGCGCCCGACGAGGACGCTGCCTATCGCCCGCTGACCAGCGCCGGCGCGCTGGAGCGCCCCTGGCACGAGCACCGCGCCGAGCTGGAGCGCATCCACGCCGCCTGCGCCGCCAACCCGCTGGCCGCGCGCCTGCTGGCGCTCACGGCCGATTTTGTCATCGGCAGCGGCGCCACGGTGAGCGGCCACCCCTTTGCGCGTCGCTTTTGGGAGCACCCGCTCAACCGTATGGACACGCGCCTGCACGAGTGGTGCCAGGAGTGGAGCCGCTCGGGCGAGCTATTCGTGGCCCTCTCGCGCAACGCCGTGGATGGCATGTCTTATGTGCGGCTGGTGCCGGCGCTGCTGATCGACGCCGTCGAGGCCGACCCCGACGATCTGGAGCGCGAGTTGCGCTACCATCAACTCACCGCCGCGCCCGAGGGCCGCTACTGGCCGGCCGCCGGCGCGCCGGGCGCTGGCGACGACGCCGAGCCCGAGCAGGTGCTGCTGCACTATGCCCTCAACCGGCCGGTGGGCGCGCTCAGGGGCGTGTCTGACCTGGCGCAGGTGGTGCCCTGGCTCGAGCGCTACGAGCTGTGGCTCCAAGACCGCGTGCGCATCAACCGCTACAAGGGCGCCTATCTGTGGCATGTATCGGTCGAGAACCCGCTGCCGGGCCAGCTCGAGGCGCGCCGTGCCCAGTACGGCCGCCCGCCACGGCCAGGCTCGATCATCATCACCGATGCCGCCGAGCGCTGGCAGGCCATTCAACCGCACATCGATGCCGACAGCGTCGAGGCCGACGGGCGCGCCATGCGGCTGATGATCGCCGCGGGGGCGGGCATTCCGCTGCACTATCTCGCTGAAGGCGATACGGCCACCCGCGCCACCGCCCGAGAGATGGGCACGGCCACGCTGCGGCACTATGCCCAGCGGCAGCGGCAGTTCGCGGCGCTGATCGAAGACGTTATCCGCCAGGCGGCCCGCCGCGCCGGCGAGGGCGAGATCGACGTGCAGGTGGCGTTCGAGTCGGTGCTGGCCCAGGCCGAGGGCCGACCCTAGCGCGTCAGCGCCGCCGCCCACCACCCCCTGTCTTGCAACGCAAAGGAGCTGCCCATGCCGCAACGTCAACCCTATCTGCGCGCGCGGGTGTCGCTGACGCAAGCGGCCCTGGCCCGCGCCGCCGCGTCGCCCGCGCCAGCCGCTGCGCCCGCACACCTGTGGGAGGTGGTGCTGCTGGCCGCCGGGCCCGCCAACGGCCTGCTGTTTGGCGGGCAGGCGTTGGCCAATGCCGCACCGCTCTTTGCCGGGCGGCCGGTGTATGTCGACCATGCCCTGCCGCTCGAAGCGACCCGACCGGGCGGGCGCTCGGTGCGCGATCTGGCGGGCCGCATCGTCTCTGCCCGCTGGGATGGCCGCGCCGGCCTGCTGCGCGGGCGCGTGGCGCTCTTGCCGGGCGCGCTCTGGCTGGCCGAGCTGGCCCGCAGCCTGGGCGATGCTGACTGGTTCGGGCTCTCGGCCGACCTGTGGCTCGAGCGCGAACGGGCGGCGGCCCCGCCGGGCACGGCGCTGCCGGTGCGGCGCATCGTGCACGTCAACAGTGTAGATGTGGTGGTCAATCCGGCCGCAGGGGGCCGGTTTGTGCAGCCGATCGATGAGCACAAGGAGTATGCCATGAGCGAGCTACGACCTAACCTGGCGCCCGATGGGGCGCTCGAACGCCTGCAGGCCGCCCACAGGGGCGAGCCCCCCGAGGCAGCGCCCACTGGGGCGGCGCCCGATGCGGCCGGCGCGCAGCCGTCGGCGGCCAGCGCCCAGCCTATGGTGGCCACCGGCCCGTTGAGCCAGATCGAGGCGGCCGTGCTGATCCCCATCGCCGAATATGTCGAGGCGCAACTGCGCGCCGCGCATCTGCCCGAGCCGCTGGCGCAGCACGTGCGCCACGAGTTTGCCCACGGCGGCCAGCCCGAGGCGGTGCGCGGCAAGGTGGCCGCGCTGCAGAGCGCCTGGGCCGAGGCCCGCGCGCAGACGAGCATCAGCGGGCTGGGGCCCATCACACAGGTGCGCAGCGGGCTAGACCGGCTGACGCTGGCCTTTGAGCGGCTGATGGGCCTGCCGCAGACGCCCGCCCACCGCGACGCCGAGCGGCTGACGGGCATCCGCGAGCTGTACGACCGCCTGACGGGCGACTGGGAGCGCACCGGCCTGTTCCGCGGCGAGCGCGTGACGCTGGCCAACGCCACCACCACCACCATGGCCGAGGTGACGGCCAACGTGCTCAACAAGGCGCTGCTGCACGCCTACGAGCAGCGCGAGCACTGGTGGCGGCCCATCGCCCATGAGGAGGATTTTGCCACGCTCAACACCGTGCGCTGGATCACCCTGGGCGGCCTGAGCGACCTGGACACGGTGACCGAGGGCAACCCCTATGTCGAAAAGACCTGGGACGACGCCGCCGAGACCAGTGCCTTTATCAAAAAGGGCAACTATATCGGGCTGACGCTGGAGATGATCGACCGCGACGACGTGGGCGCGGTGCGGGCCATTCCGCAGCGGCTGGGGCTGGCGGCCTATCGCACCCTGTCGAGCGCCGTGGCAGCGCTGTTCACGGCCAACAGCGGGGCTGGCGTCGAGCTGGCCGATGAGGAGTACCTGTTCAGCGCGGCACACGACAATGTGGGCTCGTCGGCGCTCGATGCCACCAGCTGGGATGCGGCCGTCCAGGCCATGTTCACGCAGGCCGAAGCTCACTCTGATAAGCGGCTGGGCATCCAGCCGGCCTATTGCCTGGTGCCCATCGAGCTGCAAAAGACGGCCGTGGGCCTGTTCACCACCACGCTCGAGCCTGGGCGGGCGGGCAACACGCGGGCCATCGAGGGCCTCAATCACAGTGTGATTACCGTGCCAGATTGGACGGATGCCAGCGACTGGGTGGCGGCGGCCGATCCGGCCGACCTGGCGGGGGTGTGCATCGGCTACCGCTTTGGGCGCGCGCCCGAGCTGTTTGTGGCCGACAGCCCCTCGGCGGGCAGCATGTTCACCCACGATGAGTTGCGCATCAAGGTGCGCTTTGTGTATGCGGTGGGCATCGGCGACTATCGCGCGCTCTACAAGGGGCTGGTGGCCGACGAGTGATGCGGCTGTGATGGCGCGGGGGCTGTGGCACAGGCCAGGCCCCCGCGCAGCGCCGGTGCGCTATGTTGCGTGCTCAACCCGCTTCCAGTGGAGGCGCCACTTCCAGCGCACGCTGGTGATGCCGTGCGCGCGGATGTGGTCGATGGCGCGCTGGCTGTGGATAAAGCCATAGGTGCTCACCATGTGTTCTACGCTGTCATAGTCCTGGTCGGTGTAGAGGTCAAAGTAGGCATAGCCCAGCTTGGGCAAGATGTCGCCGGGCCAGAGCGGGTTGAGCGACTCGTCGCGCGGCCGGCCGGTGATGATGGGCTCGAACTCGCCGCCATACCAGCCAGGGGCCACGTCGCTATGCAGCACCAGGCCGCCAGGGCGCACTACGCGCTCCATCTCGGCGCACACGCGGCGCGGGTCGCCGTTGGCCTGGGTGATGCCCACGGCCGCGTCGGCCAGGCCGCTGGCCAGGGGAATGTGCTCGCCATCGCCGCTCTCAAAGCGGACGTTGCTCAAGCCCAGGGCGCGGGCCTCGCGCTCGGCCACGGCGCGCATCGCGGCTTCGGGCTCGATGCCGATCACCAGCGCCGCCCAGCGGGCCAGCGCAAAGGTCGAGAGCCCCGTGCCCGAGCCGACGTCGACGACCACCTGACCGTCGAGCCCAAAGCGCTCGTTGATGACGGCCAGCGGCTCGGGGCGCTTGGGGATGCGCGCAAAGGCGTCGTACACCTCGGGATAGTCGCGATAGAGGATATCCCAGCGGCCCTCGAGCGAGGCGGGTCGGTCTGTTGCGTCCATGGCAGCTCTCTCCCTGCGGCTAACGTGTCGCGCCCCGTCGGCGGGGCTATGAGGCGGCCAGCACCGTAAAGGCCTCGTCGAGCCGGTCGTGAGCGCCGTCGGCAAAGGCCACCTCGAGCGACCAGGCGCCAGGCGCGGCGTCGGCGGGCAGGTGCACGCTGGCCGTCACGCGCTCGGCGCCCGACATGACGTTGTCGGCGGTGAGCACGCGGTCGCCCCTCGTCAGGCGCACCGTCTCGGCCTGGCCAAAGCCTCGGCCTGTGATGGTCAGGGCCACATCGCTGCCCGCGGCACCCTGGGCGGGCTCGACCTTGCGGATGAGCGGCTCGGCGCCGCGGCGGTCTCCCTGAGCGGCCAGCACCGAGCGGGTGCCAAAGTAAAAGCCAGCCACGGCCACCACCAGCGTCGATACGGTGGTGAGGATCTGCTGGGCCAGGTCGACGGCGGCCTCGGGCTTTTCGGGGCGCAGCGTCACGTCATAGCGGCGAGCGTCGCCCTCGCCACTGGCCGTTACGGCCACGGTGCGTTCAGGCGGCAGTTGGGCGTATTCGGCCTGCGTGAGGCCCGTCGAGCGATAGGTGTGCTCGCCGCCCAGGTCGCCATAGAGATAGACGGCCTGGATGCTAAAGATCAGGATCAGCGCCAGGGCGATCACGGCGCGCACGCTGCCCTCGGGCAGGCCCAGCGAGTGGCCCGGCTGGGTGAGGCCGAGCACGGCAAAGATGGCCACCAGGCCGCCCAGCACGGCCAGCAGCGCGCTGACGCCGATCACCAGCATCAGCGTGAGCGACATGGTCGATCCGGCGCCGGCGGTACGCTCGATGAGCCAGGTGGCCAGCGTGATGCCGACGATGACCACGACGATCAGCCCAGCCAGCAGCCCCATGAGCACGGCCACGGCGCGGCGCACGTCTTGGCGGGCGTCGATGACCACGCGGGTGGCAGGTCCGGCGTCAACGGCCTTGGTGGCGTGGCGCCGGTCGCGGTCGGGCTGCGTGTCGGCGTCTTGAGGCGGAGTGGGTGTGGGGCTGGTGCTCATGGGGGCTCCTCGAGGTGCATCACACAGCACCTCACGGCCAGATGATAGCACAAAAGCGTAGGCAACGGCGTAAATGCGGCCCTGCGCCGCCGAGAACAGAGCCAGGAGGTGCATGATGGCATGGAGCGAGTGGCTGCGGGGCGTCTGGCGAGACCCGCGCACGCAAGAGGTGGTGCGCCAGGTGCTGGTGGCGCTGTTGCTGGCGCTGCTGTCGGTGCTGGGCTATGACCGCGCCGTGGCGCAGCCGCGGGCGGCGGCGCAGCTCGAGGCGCTCGAGGGGCGTATCGACGCCTGCCTGCTCGAGGCGCTGACGCCTTCCGAGGCGCTGACGCCTTCCGAGGCGCTGACGCCTTCCGAGGCGCTGACGCCTTCTGAGGCGCGAACGCCTTCTGAGGCGCGAACGCCTTCTGAGGCGCGAACGCCTTCTGAGGCGCGAACGCCTTCTGAGGCGCGCTGACAGCGCGGGCAGGGGGTGGGCCGCGATCGGCCCATGACGTTGCTCCCATCGACGCGTTGGGCCATACGCTGGCTGTGGCGGCCTCCTTTGGCTGTCGCGCGCCGGCTGTATGATCGAGTTGTGGGCTCGATGCAGTCAGCCGCTCGCAGCCGCAGGGCGTGGCCCAACGTACCGAGACCATCGCTGAAAGGAAGTTTAGGCATGTCGACCCTGACCATCCTGCTCGGCCAGATGGCGGCCGAGCTCAACGACAGCGACCACGCCATCTGGAGCACCGACGCGCTGACCGCCCATCTGCGGCGCGCGCTGCACGAGATCAACCTGCTGGCCCCCTGGCCTCAGGTAGACACCCTCACACCGGCGGCCGGCGCGCGCACGCTCGACCTTTCGCCGCTGGGTGAGGTGCTCGAGGTGAGCGATGTCTGGTTCCCCTGCGACGCCACCGGCGCGCACCCGCCGCTGCGGCCTGGCTGGCGCTGGCTCGACGAGGCTACGCTCTGGCTGAGCATCGAGCAGCCGGCCGATGGCGTGCAGCAGGCGCAGGTGCGCTATACGCGCCCGCACCTCGTCGACGGGCTGGATGGCGCCACGACCACCAGCCTCGACGGCACGGGGCTGGCGCTGCTGGTGCTGGGCGCAACGGCCGCGGCCGCCGAGCAACTCGCTCTGGCGCGCACCGGCGCCGTCACCGTGGCCCACACCACGCCAGACCAACTGGCGCGCTGGGCCCGCGAGCGCCGTGAGCAGTTCGAGCGGGGGGTGCGGCGCCTGGCGGCGCGGCGCTGGCAGGGCGATCTGCGCGTGGCCTGGGATGAGGCGGTGTGATATGGAGATCATCCGCGGCGTAGTCGAACTGTACGACGCGGCCAGCCACACGGTGGCCGTGCGCCCCGAGCAGAGCCCTGGCGCGCTGCTCGATGAGGTGCCTCTGGCGCGAGACTGTCCCGCCGAGCTGGCCCAGCCTGGGCAGGCGCTGGCGGTGATGGTGTGGGATGACGGCGCGCTGCTGGCCGTGGCGCCGCTGGGCGGCGGGCCCACGTGGCCCACGGGCGGCGTATCGTTCGAGAGCGGCAACACGCCGCTGTCCTCGACGGTCGCCGACCAGGAGCTGCCGCACCCCACCGTGGCTGTGACGCTGGAGACGGTCTATCCAGCGCGCTTTTGGGTGTGGCAGATGACTAACTGGAACTGCGCCACCCTGCGCACGCCGCTGGGCTATGTGCAGGTCGAGCTCAACGGCGCGCCGCTGCCCCCCATGGCCCTGCTGGGCTATGCCGCCGCGGGCAAGTGGTATGCCCTGCCGTTGTGCTTTGCCACGCCAGACGTCTACCCGCCAGGGAGCTATACCCTGCGGCCGCGCTTCCACTTTTACTTTGGCGGCGACGCCACCCAGACCACGTCGACCACCCTGAGCGTGCTGGCCCTGCCGGCGTGAGGGCGCGCGAGGCCCACGGCCCGACCGCCACGGCGAGACGTCGCAACCAGCCCCGCACCCCCGTTTCTGCACACCGCCAACGAAAGGAGCGCACCATGCGCGAGATATCGCCCACCCTGCGCGCCGCGGGCACGGCCTGGAACGGCGCGCCCATCGCCCGCGTCACCGTGCGAGACCGCCGCCTGCACTGGCGCCGTTTCGACTGGCAGCCGGCCGCGCGCGACACGCCCTTTGTGGCCCAGGCCAGCTCGGGCGCGTGGATGCTGCGCCTCAAGACCGACGCCAACGGCGACCTGTGGCTGGCGCGCATCGCCTCGACGCTCTTCCCCGGCGACGCCTGGCGCACCTGGGCGCGCATCGGCACGGGCGTGGCCCTGCCCGACGGCGACTGCGCCATCGCCCACCAGGCCGGCCGCTGGTACGCCTACTGTGTGGGCGCGGGCGACCGCGTCTATCGGCTCATCTCTACCGACGACGGCCTCTCGTGGGGCGCGCCCGTGCTGGTGCGCGATGCCTCGCGCACCGCTTTTGTGGCGGCGGCGGCCAACTGGGTGTTCTGCCAGGAGCATCAGGTGCACGCCTACGTCAGCGACCCGGCCACGGGGGCCATCAGCGGGCCCTATACCCAGAGCTCGCCCACCACCAACGGCGGCCACGGCATCGCCGCGGTGCGCGACGGCGAGGATGACCAGCCCGACGCCGGCGGGGCGGTGCGCTATCGGCTGCTGTTCACCATCAAGGGCAGCATCCACGCGGTGAGCTACAACCCTGTTAGTTGCACCTATGGCGAGGCGCGGTGCGTGGCCCCTGGCGCCGATCAAACGCCGCCCGGCGCGGCCGACTATCGCTACCCGGCGCTGTGCAGGGTGGGCGCGGGCCTGCTGGTGGCCACCTGGATCGAGCGGCATGACGCCAGCCTGACGGGCGAGTCGGCGAGCTGGCGCTATCCGGTGGCGCGCGTCTGCTTTGCTGGCGAGGCGGCCCACTATGGCTGCGAGACGCCCCTGGCTGCGCCCGGCGACACCATCGCTCGGCTGGCGGCGCTGTTCGATGCCTCCGAGCAGACCATCTACCTGGGCAACGACCGGCTGGTGCTCTCGGCACGGGCCTACAGCGAGGACCCCATCTGGCAGATGTGCTTTGGGCCCGTCGAGGCCAGCGCCTATACGCTGCAGCAGCGCGCTCAGCGGCCGTCAGACCTGACGGTGACGCTGCTCGATGCCAGGGGCGAATGGGCCAACCCTGGGCTGCCGCTGCGCGTCGAGGGGCCCCTGCGCCCGCTGGCCGAGGTGACGCTCTCGCGCGGCTACCTGACGTCGGCCGGCGAGGAGACGGTAGACCTGCCGCCCTGGCACCTGGTGCGCGTGCAGCGCAGCGAGGGTCATGCGGGCGGGCGGGTGCGGCTCGAGTGCACCGACGCGCTGGGGCTGCTGGGCCTGTGGCGCGCGCCCGAGGCGCTCATCTGGAAGAACCGCGCCATCCGCTGGCTGCTGGGCGAGCTGTGCGCGCGCGTGGGGCTGCGCTATCGCGACGACGGCGCGGCGGCGCTGGGGCGTGCGCTGCCGCTGTTCACGCTGCACAGCGGGCAGCCGGCCCTCGAGGGCGTGCTGGCGCTGCTACGGCTGGGCGGCTGTGTGGCGCGCGTGGCCCCCGACGGCGCGCTCTGGCCGCTGCCCTGGCCCGTTGCCGGCGCCCCCCAGATGACCATTGGCGCCAACGACGAGGTGCGCCGCGCCACCCTGGGGCCGCGGGCGCTGGCCGCCACCAACGTGCGCATCAGCTCGGGCGGGGCCTATGCCGAGGCCGAGGCCATCGACGATGCCTGGGCTCTGGGCCTGCGCCTCAGCGCGGCCCTGCACGATGGGCGCATTGGCCTGAACGTAGCGATGGCCAACACCGTACGCGACCGCGAGCTGGGCCTGGCCGCCCTGGGCTGGCGTGACGACGAGGCGGTCATCCCCACGCGCGTCGACCTGGAGCTGTGGGACCGCGTCGCCCTCGATTGCGAGGGCACGGCGGCGCCGGCCGCGCCCGACGAGCGCGTGGTGACGGGCATCGTCGAGCGACGCGATGCGGCCCGCGGCGTGGCCGAGATGGCCGTCTCGCTGGGCCGTGGGTAAAGCTCACCCGATCAGGGGCGGGCATCACCCACGGCGGGCTTGCGATGCTGTAGACGCGTGCTGCGCCCCTACAGCGCGAACGTCTCGGGGTCGGCGCCAAAGCGATAGATGCAGGCCGTGGCGTCGCGCAGGTAGAACACCTCAAAGAGGCCATCGCCCAGGCGATACATGCGGCCGAGGCCGGGGTTGGCCGCCAGCATGGCGGCGCGCGCCTCGTCAGACGGGTCGACCACAGCCGTACCGCTGATGCGGATCCAGGCGCCATCGGCCTGGCAGGCGCAGATCTCGACGAGGGGGTTGGCCGTCAGTTGCGCAAAGACGTTCTTTTGGTTGTTGGTGCAAAAGTAGACGCGCCCCTGATGCACTGTGACGGCGCCAAAGGGGCGCACGCGGGGCTGAGCGCCCTCGCAGGTGGCCACGTAAAAGGTGCCCGCGCTCTGCAGAAACTCGATCGCCTTGCTCATGCCAGGTCTCCGTGGTGGGGTGTCGGCGTGGCCCAGCGGCCCGCCGCGAGGGGCATGATAGCCGCCCTGACGGCAGGGCGCAAAGGGTGTTGCGCCGCGGCGCTAACCCTGCCTGGGGCGCACCGGCACCCACACCTCGAGCTCTGAGGTGGGGTCGTCCATGCCGCGAAAGCGCGGCCCATACCACTCGATGGTGTAGGGGTGGGCCTCGGCGCGGTCAGAGCTGGGCAGCCACTGCTCATAGATGCGCTGACCCCAGTTGCCGGTGATCTCGGCGCCGTGCAGGGCAAAACGGGCATACTCGACGGGCGGCAGCACCAGAAAGAACATGCCCAGCGGCGGCGGGGCGATGCGCTCGACCTGCACGCCCACAAACACAGTGCGCTGGTTGCCCGCCTTGCGATCCTCGGGCGGCTCGATGTGCACCTCAAAGCCCTCCTCGGGTTGGCGCAGGCCGACGATCTGCCCACGGCCCTGCTCGAGCGCGGCGCTAAAGCGCGCCCACAGCCGCCCGATCTCGTTGGCCTGCGACCAGCCGGGCGCGTTGGCAAAGGGATCGCCGTAGAACGACATGCCCACCAGGGTGATGGCGTCACAGCAAACGTACTGGGGCTGCATGACCGTGCTCCTCTGTCACTAGAGAGCCAGACACAGCGTAGGCGCAAGGCGCAGGGCACGCAAGCGCCGGGCCGCTCGCAGCGCGCTCTTGGCCGTAAAACCCTTGACAATCGACTGCTCAACCCTTATTGTATCTGCATTGTGGCCCGATGGGTTGGTGGTGACAGGAGACGACGAGCATGGAGATCGGCGACAAATACGTTCGAGTCATCGCACCGCAGCTTGCCAGCAGAATTCGCATCGCACCCAGCGTAGCGCAGGATACAGACGACTGGGGCAATAGCTCCAACGGCATGTGGATCCAGGGGGGGCCGATCTGGATCAACACCTCGCAAGACGACGAATACCTCGCCCAGGCACCCGATGCCGTGTTGCAGAACGTGAGCGGCACCATGAGCGAGAGCCTGCTGCTCTCTCTGGCCAAGCAGGGGGTCAGCCTGCGTGGGTCGAACGCGACGCGCAGCTGGCGCCTGGCCATCCCGCAGGCGCAACTCGATGCCATCCGGTCGACGCTCACCAAAAGCGGCCTCACCCTGTCGAGAGGCTAGTGAGGCGCCCGCTGCCGCCGACCGCCGGGCCGCAGGGCGCGGCGTCCAGATGATCGCCTTGACAGACCGTTGGGCGTTGCGGCCGCTCGAGCTGTTTGCGCTCGACGAGGGGCTCAAGCTGGCCGTGTGCCCCGAGAACGGCCGCTGGCTGGCGCTGGACGAGACGGCGCTGCGTTTGGCGGCGTCTCTGGATGGTCAGCGCACCGTCCAGGAGGTCGTCGACAGTTGGGCGGGTACGGTAACACGAGAGCAGGTCACAGACCTGCTCTCTCTGCTGCTGCAGCAGGGCCTGCTGGTGCAAGGGCGCGACAGCGCCGCGCCCGTCACGGCGGGCTGTGCCGCCGGCTCGCCGGGGCTGGGCGTGCTCAACCTCACCCGCCAGTGCAACCTGGCCTGCACCTACTGCTATGCCAGCGCCTGCCAGCCGGCCGCTGGCCAGCATGGCGCCGACCACATGGCGCTCGAGACCGCGCTGGCTATCGTCGAGCAGATGCTGGCGTTGAACCGGCCGCACCACAAGCGCACGACCATCCTCTTTCACGGCGGCGAACCCCTGCTGAATTTCGACGTGATGGCCGCTGTGGTGGCCCACTATGCCGGCCAGGATGCGCGCGACCTGCGCTTTGAGGTGCAGACCAACGCCACGCTGCTGACGTCAGAGCACGCCGAGTGGATCAGGGCGAACCACATCTCTGTGGGCGTCAGCATCGACGGCGACGAGCAGACCAACGACATCCACCGCCGCACCAGGGCCGGCCTCGGCTCTTTTGAGCGCATCGTCGCGGGCATCAGCCTGTTGAGGGCCTATGGCGTGCGTGTTGGGGCCATTGTGGTCTTGACGAGAGACAACTATCGCGAGATGGACGCGCTGTTTGCGCTGTTCAGGCGGCTGGGGGTGCGAGCGGTGTCGCTCAACCCCGTGTTCTATGGCGGCAGGGGCGCCAACAACGCGCTGCGGCTTGAGCTGACGGGCGAACAGCTCTTTGAGGCCTATCGGGCCTTTACGCAGCTCACGCTGGCCCACAATGCCAGCGTGGCCACGGCCGAGCAGCGCATCGAGGAACGCCAGACAAAGTATCTGACGCGCAATATCCTGGTGGGCGAACCTTCGTACATGTGCCTGCGCACGCCCTGTGGGGCCGGACGAGACACCGTCGCCTTTGATGTCAATGGCGACGTGTATGCCTGTGACGTATTCGTGCCGCAGGCGCAGCACCGGCTGGGCAACATCCACGAGCAGCCGTTGGCGACGCTGCTGGCGCAGGCAAGCGGGGCTGCCGCGCGCAGCCTGAGCGACGTGCCAGAGTGCGCCGTGTGCACCTGGCGGGTGATGTGCCAGGGCATCTGCCCTGCGCACCGGGCCACGGCGGCCAACGCCACCGTGCCGCATGCCGAGTGCGACTTTCGCCGCAGGATGATCCCCTACCTCATCCGGCTGTTCATCGCGCAGCAGGGCGCCCAGTTTCTGCTAGACAGCGGTCTTGAGCAGGTGGCGGCGCCGTAACGCGCCCGCACAGCGGCGTCAGGCGCCGGGCGCTGGCCGTCCTCGGGGCACCAGGCGGCGGCGCAGGCCCGGCTTGTGGCTGCGCGGCGATCAACGGAACGACTCGCCGTCGACCATCATCGTGAGCATCATAGATGCCCTCGACCGGTGCGCGGGCCTCGGCCGGCAGGCTGGCGCCCGCCTTCTCGAGGGCCTTTTGCACGGCCCCGGCGTTGACGGCATCCCACTCGCAGTACAGTTTGCCCTCTTGGAGCGCATACCAGCTACGGATCCAGTAGGCCTCGGCCGATGAGTTGGCCTTGGCACCCCTGGCCAGTGGCGTGGCAGCCTCGACCGTCAAGTCGCTGCCAACAGGATGGACGACCAGGAACTTGGCCATGACGCTTACCTCTGGTGCCCCGAGACCAGCGCCGCCGGCCCAACCCCAACTCGCCCGGCGGCGCGCTCTCTCCCCCGGAGAGCCCACCCTGGATGAACAGGTGACATAACGATTATAGAGCGTGTCAGGGGGCGCTGTCAATGGCTGCTGTGGCGCGTGCGCCCGCCCGCGGGCATTGACGCCGGGCGGACACCTGTGGCAAGCTGTGGGCCAAGTCTGGCAGGGGGCGTAATGATGAACCACCGCCAACGGATGCTGGCTGCGCTGGGCCACCGCGAGCCCGACCGCGTGCCGCGCTATGCCAGCCTGACGCCCGGCGTGCTCGACGCCCTGGCGGCCTGTGCGCCTGGGGCCGACCCGGCCGCGCTGTGGGGCTGGGATGTGGCGGCGGTGGCCCTGCGCCCGCCCGAGCCGCGCCCCGACCTGCTGGCGCGCTTTGGGCGCTATCACGCGCACCGCGCGGTCGAGTGGCGGCTCGACTGGGCGCTGAACGATTATCCCCCCGAGTGGGGCGTGGCCACGCGCCCGGCGCACCTCTACCACCTCTCGGCGCCGCTGCCGCCCCTCGAGCAGGCCCGCGACCAGAGCGACCTGGCCGCCTATCCCTTCCCCGACTATATCGGTGAGTGGCAGCATGCCCACCTCGAGGGCGAGGTGGCCGCGTTGCACGCCGCGGGCTGGTTCGTCGACGCCTTTGTGGGCTGGATCTTTCAGACCGCCTGGAGCCTGCGCGGCGAGGTGCGCCTGTTTGAGGATATGTACGACCGGCCGGCCTTTGCGGCGGCGCTGCTCGATCGCGTCACGGGCATCCGCTGCGCCCAGGCCGAGCGGCTGGCTGCGGCGGGCGTCGACAGCCTCTCGCTCAACGACGACATCGGCGGGCAGCGCGGCATGATTCTGAGCCCGGCCATGTGGCGGCGCTGGCTCAAACCGCGCCTGGCCGAGGTGATCGCCGCCGCTCGCCGCGCCAACCCGCAGGTGCACTTTCGCTACCACTCGGACGGCAACTATGCCGCGGTAATCCCCGACCTGATCGCCATCGGCGTCACCTCGCTGCGCACGGTGCAGCCCGAAGCGCTGGACGTGTACGCCATCAAGCGCGAATATGGGCGTGATGTCGCGCTCGAGGGCACCATCGGCCTGCAGGGCGTGCTGCGCGAGGGGCCGCCCGAGGCAGTGCGGGCCATGGTGCAGCAGCAATGCGGAGGCCTGATGGCGGGCGGGGGCTGGGTGGCCGCGCCCGGCAACGGCGTCACCCCCGATATCCCCGTGGCGAACCTGTATGCTCTGTTCGCCGCGCTCGATGCCTACGGGGCGTATGAGAGCGAGGCCATCGCGCGGCGCTGAGGGCGGGTCGCGGGAACCCGCGCCCCACGAGCGGCGTCTGCAACACAAGCGCTGCTCTCGGGCGGCGAGGTGAGTTGGAAAGGAAAGGACGCATGAAAGCATTCAGTATCGTCGAGACGATCTTGCGCAATCGCTTTCCCTTTTTCGTCGAGGTGCGCGACAGCATAGAGCTGCCCCGCAAGATGCGCCAGATGATCGCGGCGAGCGTGGTGTGTCTGTTCGTCTATGGCGCCGTGCTGGGTTCGAGCCACAGCGTGTTGCAGGCGCTGAGCTCGGCCGTCAAGCTGCCGGTGCTGTTTCTGGCGACCACGGCCATCTGCGCGCCCACGCTCTACTTTTTCAGCGTGCTGTTCGGCTCGAACCAGACGTTGCCGCAGAGCGCCGCGCTGCTGCTGACGGCCATCACCGTGTCGGCGGTGCTGCTGCTGGCCTTTGCGCCGGTGACGCTCTTTTTCTTGCTGGCCACCAGCAACTACCAGTTCTTTAAACTATTGAACGTGGCCATTTTCGCCGTGGTGGGCTTTCGCGGGGCGCGCTTTTTGAGCCAGGGCATGGCCGTGGTGGCCAACAGCGCTGAGGCGAGCGGCTCGCGGCGCACCATCATGCGGCTGTGGGTGCTGCTCTATGGCCTGGTGGGCAGCCAGATGGCGTGGACACTGCGACCCTTTGTGGGCGCGCCCAGCCTGCCGTTTGAGCTGTTCCGCAACCTGGGCGGCACCTTTTTCGCCAACGTGTTCGGCAGCCTGGGCGAGGTCCTGGGTTTCTGGATGGTGCGCTAGGAGGGCGAGATGACCAGCAATCAACGACCGTCGCCCTCGGCGTCTGATGAGGCGCTCGACCGCCTGCTCGACGCCCTGATCGAGCGACAGGAGCTGCGGCGTCGCGCGGCGGGGGCGCCCGCCCATGCCGAGGCGCCCAGCCCGCTGTCAGGGGCGCCTGCCGCCGCGGCGGCCAACCGTGGCACGACTCCACGCCCCGCCACAGCCGCCAAAAAGCCAGCAGAGCCGCAACCCGGCGAGCCCGGCTGGCAGCCACCTGAGCCGGTGCCCAGCATCGGGCTGGGGCGCACCGCCTGGCGCATGTTGCTGCTGGCGCTGCTGCTGGTGGCGCTGTTCAACATCCCCGTGACGGGCCACGGCGTGAGCCTGGCGCGCATCTTGCCAGACGCCGAGGCGCTTGTCATCCGCGACGGCCTGCTGCTCAAGGGGCCTGGCCCCGAGGTGTATGTGCTCGAGAACGAGCAGCTGCGCTGGATCAGCAGCCTCGAGGCGTTCGAGCGGCTGGGCTACACGTGGGATCATGTGCACGTCGTCGATGAGGCCTTTCTGGCCCAGTTTGAGCGGGGCGCCCCTGTGCACGTGCTGCTCAAGTGTCGCGGCAAAGACCCCATCTACCGCATCGAGAACGAGCAAAAGCGGTGGATCAGAGACATCGCCACCTTTGAGGCCGAGGGCCATGTGTGGGAGGATGTCCGCTTTGTCGACTGTGACTATCTTGAGGACATACCGTCGGGCCCGCCCATCCCCGAGGATGCCGGCGCGCCGCCCGAATAGGCCCACTGCTGCCCCGCGCCTGATGCCCGCACCCACGATGAGGGGCGCGGGCATCGTCTGCCGCGCGTAACCCTGCAACGCCAGACCCTCGACACCTGCGCTCCACAATTTCTACACAGGCCGCTGGCATACTATCAGTGTCGTAGCGAGGGCAGGGGCGCAGCCCCTCCCCGAAGAGATTAAAGGAGTGATATGGGCAAAGTTTGGAAGATGGTCGGTCTGATGGCTGGGATGGCGCTGGTCGGTCTACTGGCGGTGACGCCGGTGGCGGCCCAGGAGCCTGTGCAGGGCGCCGATGAGGCCCCTGTGCCCATGACGCAGATGTGGCAGCGCATGCGCCAGTGGCTCAACCGCGAGAACGCGCCCGCTGAGCGCCCCTTTGTGGACGAGGACGGCGACGGCGTGTGCGATGTCTGCGGCAACGTGCCCGGCGAGTTCGCCGGTGGCCGTGGCTGGCGTGGGCAGGGGCCTAACGGCGACGGCGTGCGCCAGTTCGTCGATGAGGATGGCGACGGCGTGTGCGACGTGTGCGGCAACGTGCCCGGCGAGGGCCAGTTTGTGGACCAGGATGGCGACGGCGTGTGCGACCTGTTCGATGGCGAGCGTGGCGCCGGCCGCCGTTGGCAGAGCGAGGACGGTCAGCCCCTGGGCGGCATGATGCGCGGCCGCGGCATGCGCGGTGCGGGCAACGGCCAGGCCCAATAACCGCCTCTCAACCCAGAAGCGCCCCCCGGAGCACACGCTCCAGGGGGCGCTTTGTTGTATGGCGCTAGCGTCGGTTGAGGGTGGCGCCGAGCCGTGGCCCTGCGCTTGGGCCCGCCCCGCGCCGCGTCGCCAGCAGGCTCAACAGGTAGCCCGTGCCCGCCACCAGGATGATGCTGGCCCCCGAGGTGAGGTTCCACGCATACGACAGCCACAGCCCCAGCGTGGTAAAGGCCACGCCCAGCAGCGCCGAGAGCGCCATCATGGGCACAATGCCGCGCACCAGCCGCCCGCTGATGGCTGGCGGAATCGTCAGCATGGCGATGACCAGAATCAGCCCCACCACGCGCATCAGCATCACCACCGTCAGCGCGATCATGCCCAGCAGCAGCGCATAGATGCCGCCCACCGGCACGTTCTGCACTGTGGCAAAGGTCTCGTCGAACGAGACGGCCAGCAGCTCTTTGTAGAACAGCGTCACCAGCGCCACCACCAGCACGTCGAGCCCCGCGATCACCAGCAGCTCGAGCCGCTCGACGGCCAGGATGCTGCCGAACAGGTAGCTCATCAGATCGACCTTGTAGCCGCGGGTGAGGTCGACCAGCACGATGCCGATGGCCATGCCGATGGCCCACAGCACGCCGATGATGGTGTCGGCGCGCTGGCGCGTGCGCCGCTGTATATGGCCCATCAGCGCCGCCGCCAGCAGGCTGAACAGGATGGCCCCCAGCAGCGGCCAGTAGCCAGGGCGCGGATCGCGCGCCGCCGCGCTGCCCGCAAAGAGCACCGGCACCACCATGTATTTGACATAATAGCCCAGGCCGATGCCGCCATAGGCCGCGTGGGCGATGCCGCCGCTGATAAAGACGATACGCTTGACCACCACATAGGTGCCGATGATGCCGCAGGCGACGCTCACCAGCAGCCCCGCCAGCAGCGCGTGGCGCATGAACGTGAATTGCAGGGCCTCGGCCAGGGCGTTGATCATGATCGGCGCTGCTCCTCGTCGCGGTAGCGTTGGATGGCCTCGATGGCATGTTCGGCGAACACGCGGTGCGGCACGCCGTGGGCCACCAGGTCGATGGGGCATTGATAGGCCAGCTCGACCATCTCGGGGGTGAGGTGATCTTGCCCGTGGTAGAACAGGTGGCGGTTGAGGCAGCCCACCGACTTGACATACGACGAGACGGCGCCCATATCGTGCGAGACGAGCATGATGGTGACGCGCTCGTTCAGCTCGCGCAGCAGCTCATAGATGCTGGTCGAGACGCGCGGGTCGACGCTCGACGTGGGCTCGTCGAGCAGCAGGATCTCGGGGCGGCCGGCGAGCGCACGGGCGATATAGACGCGCTGGCGCTGCCCCCCCGAGAGCTCGCCGATGGCGCGACGCCGCAGATCGAGCATGTCGACGCGGCGCAGGGCGTCGGCCACGGCGTCATCGTCTGCGCTGGTGTAGCGGCGCAGCGGCGGGCGCTTGCCCAGGCGGCCCATGCGGGCCACATCCCACACCGAGATGGGAAAGTCATGGTCGAACTCGACCACCTGCGGCACATAGCCGATGTGCCGTCGGCCCGAGGCTACCGGCTCGCCCATCACCGTCACCGTGCCGCGCGTGGGCGCCAGCAGCCCCAGCAGCACCTTGAGGAGCGTGGTTTTGCCGCCGCCGTTGGGGCCGATGATGCCGATGAAATCGAGGGCATAGACGTGCAGGTTCACGGCCTCGAGCACCGGCTCGGGCCCATAGCCGGCCCACAGGTCCTCGACGTGGATCACCTCGGTGCGGTCGTTGCGGATGGCGACTGGCTCTGCAATGGCTGTCATGGTCGCCTCACTGTGGCTCGCTGCTGGCAGGGGCCAGCGCCTGACGAAAGGCCTCGGCCACGGCGCGCATGTTGTCTAGCCAGTCCTCGGCCAGCGGGCTGATCAGCAACACCTCGCCGCCGATCTCGCGGGCGATGGTCTCGGCGTCGGCGGTGCTCATCTCGGGCTGGGCAAACACCACGCGGATGCCTTCGGCCCGCGCCATGGCGATCAACGCGGCCAGCTCTTGCGCGCTGGGCTCTTGGCCGCCCACCTCGATGGCGATCTGCTCGAGGCCATAGTCGCGCGCAAGATAGCCCCACGCCGGATGAAACACCATGAACCTGGCGCCCTGCAGGCCAGCGAGGGTGGCGCGCAGGTCGGCATCCAGCGCGGCAATGTCGTCGAGCAGGGCCGTAAGGTTGGCGTCGTAGGCGGCGGCGTGGTCGGGGTCGAGCTCGACCAGGGCGCTGTGGATGGTCCGCGCCTGCTGCGCCACCAGTTGCGGCGAGACCCACACGTGGGTGTCCAGCTCCTCGTCATGGGCGTGATCATCCGCGTCTTTATCGCCAGCGTCGCCGCTCTCGGCGTCGTCATCGTGCTGATGGTCTTGTAGCGGCAGCAGGGCGATGCCCGCCGTGGTGTCGACGACGCGCATAGCGGGGTTGGCCGCGGTGATGCGCCCCAGCCAGACGTCTTCAAAGCCCCCGCCGATGGCAAAGTAGAGCGAGGCCTTGCTGATGGCCACCAGCTGCTCGGGCTTGGGCTCGTAGGTGTGCGGGCTGTCGCCAGGGCCCACCATCACACTGACATCGACATGCTCGCCGCCGATGCGCTCGACGAAATAGCGCTGCGGCGGCACGCTCACCACCACGCCCAGGCGGCCGTCGGGCGAGGGGGCGGCGCTGCGGGCGCAGGCCGACAGGGCCGGCAGCAGTGTCAGCGTCAGCAGCAGGGCGAGCAGGGCCGGCACACGCCGGCGTTGGCTGGCAGGGGGCATGTCAGGCTCCTCGAGGGGCAGGGTGGTGCGGCGTCGGGTCTGCCGGCCCGCCAGTGGCCTGGCAGGCGGGGCAGAGGCCGGTTAGCTCGAGCAGGTGTTCGGTGATGCGATAGCCGGTGCACGCCTGCACGCTGGCCACCAGCTCGTCGAGCCCCTGGCAGGGGAACTCGACCAGCCGATGGCAGCCGCTGCAGAGCAGATGGTGCCGATCGGCGCCGGCGCAGGCGTAGGCGTGGCGCTCCTGATCGCTGTGCACGCGGCGCACCAGGCCCAGCTCGTCGAGCAGGGCCAGCGTGCGGTAGACGGTCACCAGCCCAAGGGGGGCATAGATGGCGCGGCCACGCTCATAGAGCTCTTGCGGGCTGAGGCCGGCGTGCTCTGCCTCGAGCACCTGCAGCACCGCCAGGCGCGCCCGTGTGAGGCGGTGACCGGCGGCGCGCAGGGCCCTGGCTGCGGCTGGCAGCGGGTTGTCCATGGCGCCTCTCGCAGTTGAAAAACGTTATCAGTAGCTGGAGTATGGCATAACTGAAAACGGTTGTCAACAAGGGGGGCGGCTTTGGGTCACGCCCGACGTCAAAGCGTCGGGCGCCCAGCTGTGCCGTGAGCGCAGGCTACCTCGCTGGCGGCCGCCAGCTCAATCGGCCAGTGCCCCCGCTGGCCGCGCCGAGGCGATGGCCGCTGTCACCATCTCGTCGGGCACCTCAAAGAGCCCCAGCCGCCCGCGGTAGGGCACCGGCTCTTCAAAGTAGTGCGGCTCGGCTAACACCCAGCCATAGGGGCCGTTGAACCATTCAGAGCTTGACGCGGTGACCACGTCGGCCAGGGTCACAAAGCCCACCAGCCCGCCGGTGTAGGGTGGGTCATCATAGTCGCCGCCGTTCTCTCGCGCCCAATCGCGCACGTCGAGCACGGCGTCGCGGTCCACGGTCAACCCGGCGTGGATCAGCATGCGCCCGCGGTAACGGGTGGTCCAACTGCGGTTCTCGATGTCTTTGTGGCCGAACACGATCAGGTCGGCCCACGGCTGGTGGATACTGATGGCCTTCATCTGTGCTGCTCCTCTCCAGGGCCGCCACCTGCGGCCTACAGCAGCAGTATAGCCGCCACCGACGACAGCCGGTGACGTGGCCGCCCGCGCACCCGCGCGGGCCCCTTGACGCCGTGCGAGGGCTCGCCTACCATGCGGGCAGGCCCACAGGGTGGCCGCGCAGTTGCCGCTGCCCTTACGCGAGGAGGCGCCCATGTCTGACTTTACGACCCACCCGCCCGAGCCGTCTGTTGTCGCCGACATGACCACCTTCCCCGGCGAGGCGGGCGACGTTCGCGCTTATCTGGCGCGGCCCAACCAGCCCGGCCCGCACCCCGGCGTGCTCATCTGCCACGAGAACCGCGGCCTGCTGCCCCACTTTTGCGATGTGGCGCGCCGCCTGGCCGCTGCAGGCTATGTGGCCATGGCCGTCGACGTGCTCTCGCGCGAGGGCGGAACCGATGCCGCCGAGCCCGCCATCATACCCGAGGTGCTCAATGCCCTGCCGCGCGAGCAGATCGTGGCGGATTTTCACGCCGGCGTGCGCTTTTTGCAGGCCCAGCCCGATGTGCGGGCCGACCGCATCGGCATGATGGGCTTTTGCTTTGGCGGCGGCATCACCTGGCGCTGCGCCACGCAGATCCCCGAGCTGCGCGCGGCGGTGCCCTTTTACGGGCCCAACCCGCCCCTCGAGGATGTGCCAGACATCCAGTGTGCGGTGCTGGCGCTCTATGGCGAGAACGATACGCGCATCAACGCCGGCATCGACGCCATCACCGCCGAGATGGTGGCCCACGGCAAGGTGTTCAGCAAGCTGATCTATCCAGGGGCCGACCACGCCTTTTTCAACGACACCGGCCAGCGCTACCACCCCGAGGCCGCCACCGACGCCTGGGCGCGGCTGCTGGCCTGGTTCGAGTACTATTTGATGATGTGAGGGCGCTGGGGGCTAGGGCGAGCCCCCAAACGGCGCGGCGTCAGCTGCGCTGCCTGGGCGGGGGCTCGCGGCGGTCGAACAGGTAGTGGCAGCAGAGATACTCGCGGCCGCCGCGCGCGGCAAAGGTTTCGGCGCACGCCAGAAAGAACAGCCGCCACTGGGCCACGCGCCGCCGCACCTGCTCGGGGCCATAGGCCGCCGCCATGATGGCCTCGACCGCTGGACGCTGATCATCGAGCCGCGCCAGCCAGGCGCGCAGCGTGCGGGCATAGTGGCGGCCATCCACCAGCCACTGCTCGGCGATGGCAAAATCGCGCGCAAAGTGCAGCAGCAGATCGGCCGAGGGCATGGTGCCCCCTGAAAAAAAGTTGCGCGCCATCCAGTCGCCGCTCTCGTCGGTGGCAAACTCGCCAGGCGTATCGCGGTGGCAGAGGATGTGCACGAACAGCCGCCCGCCAGGCCGCAGAAAGCCGGCCACGCGCTGCAGCAGCAACGCATAGTTCTTCATGTGCTCGAACATCTCGACCGAGACCACACGGTCGTAGCGGCCATCGTGGGCGCCATCGGCGCCAAAGGTGAGCATGTCGGCGGTGAGCACCGTCAGGTTGGCCAGCCCGCGCTGCCGCGCCTGCCGGCAGATGTGCTCGCCCTGCGTGGCCGAGTTGGACATGGCGGTGATGCGGCTGTGGGGATAGTGCTCGGCCAGCCACAGCGCCAGCGAGCCCCAGCCACAGCCCAGCTCGAGCACGTCCTGGCCGTCGCGCAGGTCGGCCCGTGCGCAGGTGAGGGTCAGCATGGCCTCTTCGGCCTGGGCCAGGGTGTCGACGCCTGCGGGCCACAGGCAGCACGAGTATTTGAGGCGCGGGCCCAGCACCGTCTCAAAGAACGCGGTGGGCACCTGATAGTGCTGGTCGTTGGCAGCGTCGGTGGCCAGGGCGATGGGCGCGGCGCTCAGGCGCGCCAGCAGGGCGTGGCGGGCGCCATCGCGCTGGTCGATGGTGAGGCGGTCACGGCGGCGCGCCGAGATGCGCTGTGCCACCCGCAGCACGGCGATGAGCAGCCAGTCTGGCACGCGGCCGGTCTCGACGAGGTCATGGTACCACATGGCGCTGCTCCAGTGAGGGGCGTGCGGCCCTGTGAGAGCGGCCGCCGCAGGCGCGATGGGGGGCAGGCGGCGCCTGCCCCAGCGTAGTCTTGCGGCTAGGCCAGTTTGTGGCCGCAGTTGGCGCAGAACTTGCCCTGGGCTGGCTGGCCGCATTGCGGGCAGGTGGCCGGTTGCGGCGCCACCTCGAGCTTGCCGCCACAGTGCGGGCAGAACTTGCCGCCCTCGACGGGCTTGCCGCAGTGCGGGCAGGTGCTGGCGGCGGCTTGCGGCTGCACCATCGGGCTGCCGCACTCGGCGCAGAACTTGGTGCCCTTGGGGGCCGTCCAGCCGCAGCCCTCGCGCGGGCAGCGAGCCAGCTCGGTTTCAGCCTGTTGCGCGGCCGTCTGGGCCTGCTGTGCGGCGGCTGCCGCCTGCTGGATGAACCCGCCCAGCCCCAGCGCGCTGGCAAAGCCCTTGACCACACGGCCGGCCTGCTCGGCCTCGGCCTCGGCCATCTCGTCGCGGCGGGGGCTGTCTTCCTCGCAGGTGTCGCTCTGCTGATCAAAGCAAGAGAGGCAGGCGATGCGCAGGCACACGGGGCACAGCCGAAAGCGCTCTTGCACCTGCTCCCAGGCGCGCTCGACTTGCGCCGGCGTGAGGCTGTAGCTGTAGCGCGGGTCTTCGCCCGTCACCTCATCGGCGATGGCCCCCACCAGCGGCACGCGCCGCAGCAGGCCGCCCACGGCCTGCCGGCCGATCTCGCGGCCGGGCGAGGCCACCGTCTCGGGCGTCGAGCGGTGCTCACGATCGCAGATCTCACAATAGAACACGGCATAGGGGCCGATCCCGTCATTGCGGACGTCGTAACGCGGCATGCGGTTTGCGGCTGGCATGGCGATGCTCTCCTCTGGTCCAGGTTTCGCGCGCATGATAGCGCGGCCCGTGGCGCTGTCAAGGGCCAGAGCGCCGGTTTGCGGCCCACCGCAGGGGCAGCTATCATGCGCGCGATCTTTTTGTCTACAGAGCGAGGTGAGGCGGGCATGGCGAGTCGATTCGACCGGATGATTGCGCGGCTGGGCACCGACAGCGTCAAATGGGGGCTGTATGGCGACGACGTGCTGCCCATGTGGGTGGCCGATATGGACTTTCAGTCGTCGCCCGAGATCATCGCGGCGCTGCACGAGCGGGTGGCCCACGGCATCTTTGGCTATGGCAGCGACCCGCACGAGCTCAAAGAGGTGTTCTGCGAGCGCCTGATGACGCGCTATGGCTGGGCCGTCTCGCCCGAAGACGTGGTGACCATCCCCGACGTCTCGGTGGGGTTCAACCTGGGCTGCCAGGCGGCCGGCGGGCCCGGCGAGGGCATCGTCATGCACACGCCCATCTATCACCCCATGCTGCGCGTGCCCGGCAATGCCGGCATGGTGGGCCAGTTGATGCAGCTCGACCGCGACGCCGACGGCCGCTACACGTTCGACGACGTCAAGATGCGCCGTGTCATCAGCCCCTGCACGCGTGTGTTCTTGCTGTGCAGCCCGCACAACCCGGTGGGGCGCGTGTGGCAGCCCGACGAGCTCGAGCGGCTGGCGCAGGTGTGCCTCGAGCACGAGCTGACCATCGTCTCTGACGAGATCCATTGCGATCTGCTCTACAGCGGCGTCAGGCACACGCCCATCGCCACGCTGGCGCCCGAGGTGGCTGCGCACACCATCACCCTGATGGCGCCCAGCAAGACGTTCAACGTGGCGGGGCTCAAGTGCGCCTTTGCCATCATCACCAACCCCGAGCTGCGCCACCGTTACGAGCGCGCCCGCCGTGGGCTGGTGCCCGGCGTCAACCTGCTGGCCTATAGCGCCGCGCTGGCCGCCTACCGCGACAGCGACGAGTGGCTGCGGGCGCTGCTGGTCTACCTCGAGGAGAACCGCGACCATCTGGCGCGCTTTGTGGCCGACGAGCTGCCCGGCGTGCGCATGTGGAAGCCCGAGGGCACCTATCTGGCCTGGCTCGACTGCCGCGAGGCCGACCTGGACGGGCTCGCGCCGCAGGCCTTTTTCCTCGAGCGCGCCCGCGTGGCCATGAACAACGGCGCCGACTTTGGCACCGGCGGCGAGGGCTTTGTGCGGCTCAACTTTGGCTGCAACCGCGCCACGCTCGACGCGGCGCTGGAGCGTATGCGCGCCGCCCTCGAGCGCTGGGGGTAGGCGCGTCGCAGGGCGCACAGGCGCCCTCTACTGGCGGGCCGCGGCCGGCTGCGCTATCATGCCCGCGTACCACCCGTAGGAGCGCCTGTGAAGCAGAGCACCCTGACGCCCCTCAACACGCCCCTGGTGCGCGTGCACACGCTGATCATCGGCAGCGGCGCGGCGGGCCTCAACGCCGCCGTGCAGTTGGCCGAGGCCGGCGTGCGCGATCTGCTGATCATCACCGAGGGGCTGCAGGCCGGCACGTCGATCAACACCGGCAGCGACAAACAGACCTACTATAAACTCTCGCTGTGCGGCGACGAGGCCGACTCGCCGCGCGCGCTGGCCGAGACGCTCTTTGGCGGCGGCAGCATGCACGGCGATCTCGCCCTGGTCGAGGCCAGCCTGTCGACGCGCGCCTTTTTCCATCTGGTGGGCCTGGGCGTGCCCTTTCCGCACGATGCCTACGGCCAGTATGTGGGCTACAAGACCGACCACGACCCGCGCCAGCGCGCCACGTCGATCGGCCCCTACACCTCGCGCGAGATGTGCCGCGCCCTCATCGCGCGGGTGCAGGCGCTGGGCATCGCCGTGCGCGAGGGCCGCGTGGCCACGCAGCTGCTGGCCATCGACGCCGACGGCGGCCGCCGCTGCTGCGGGGCCATCGCCATGGCCAACGGCGCCCTCGAGGCCTATCTGGCCGAGAACGTGGTGCTGGCGGTGGGCGGGCCTGGCGGGCTCTATGCCGACAGCGTCTACCCGCAGGGCCACACGGGCGGCATCGGCCTGGCGCTGTGGCTGGGCGCCCGCGCCCGCAACCTGCCAGACCTGCAGTTCGGCCTGGCCTCGCTGGGCTGGCGCTGGAACGTATCGGGCAGCTACATGCAGGCCATGCCGCGCGTCTATAGCGTGGCGGCGGGCGCGCCGCACGAGGACGAGTTCTTGACGCCCTACTTTGCCAGCGCCGGCGAGCTTTACACGCGCCTCTTTCAAAAGGGCTACCAGTGGCCCACCGACGCCGAGCGCGTGAGCGACGGTTCGTCGCTCATCGACCTGCTGGTCTATCGCGAGACGGTGCAACGCGGCCGGCGCGTCTATCTCGACTATGCGCGCAACGGCCAGGGCTATGATGAGGCGACCCTCGACCGCGAGGCGCACGACTATCTGGCGCGCAGCGGCGCCCTGCGGGGCACGCCGCTCGCACGGCTGCAGGCGCTCAACCCCGCAGCGCTGGCGCTCTATGCCGAGCACGGCATCGACCTGGCGCGGCAGCCCCTCGAGGTGGCCCTCTGCGCCCAGCACAGCAATGGCGGGCTGGCGGCCGATAGCTGGTGCGAGTCTGAGAATATCGCCCGGCTGTTCGCCGTGGGCGAGGTGAACGGCTCGCATGGCGCGCGGCGGCCAGGCGGCGCGGCCCTCAACGCCGGCCAGGTGGGCGGCTTTCGCGTGGCGGGGCGCATCGCCCACCGCTATGCAGGCGACTCTCTGCCCCTCGCCGCGGCCCTCGCCGCGGCAAGCAGCGCCGTTCAGGAGACGCAGGCCTGGCTGGCCCGCTGCGCCACAGCCCCCGGCCACTGGCGCGCCGAGCGCGCCGCCTGGCAAGAGCGCATGTCGGCCCATGGCGGGCCTATCCGCGCGTTGAGCGCGCTGCCCGCCGCCATCGCCGCCGCGTGGGAGCAGGTGCAGCGCATCGAGGCGCAGGGCTGCGCCTGCACTGACCCCGCCGAGGTCGCCGAGGCGCTGCGCAATCGACAACTGGCCTTTGCCCAGGCCGTCTACCTCGAGGCCATGCGCTACGCCCTGGCCAGCGGCGTGGGCAGCCGTGGGTCGGCCATCGCGCTAGACGCCGACGCCGGCGAGCACATCCACCCGCTGCTGGGGGCCGAGTGGCGCCTGGCCCCCGAAGACGTGGCGCGGCGCGGCCAGGTGCTCGAGACGGTGGCCCACGGCAGCGGCCAGGTGGCCAGCGCCTGGGCGCCGGTGCGGCCCATCCCCACGGGCGACACCTGGTTCGAGACCACCTGGGCGCGCTACCAGGCTGGCGAGGTGTGGGGCCCATGACGGTGGCGACGCGGCCCTTTCAGGTGTTCGTCAAGCCAGTCGGTGCGCGCTGCAACCTCGATTGCACCTACTGCTACTATACGCCCACGGCGGCGCTCTATCCGCAGGGCGAGCCGCAGATGCCTGCCGACCTGCTCGAGGACTATATCGCGCAGCAGCTGGCGGCCAGCGGCGGCGGTGCCGTCATGTTCGCCTGGCATGGCGGCGAGCCCACGCTGCTGGGGCTCGACTATTACCGGCGCATTGTGGCGCTGCAGCGGCGGCACCGCGCCCCCGGCCAGCGGGTGCTCAACGGCATCCAGACCAACGGCGTGCTGCTCGACGACGCCTGGTGCCGCTTTCTGCGGGCCGAGGGGTTCAGCGTGGGCCTCAGCATCGACGGCCCCGCGCCCATGCACGACCGTTACCGCCGCACCCGCGGCGGCCAGCCCACCCACGCCGCGGTGATGCGCGCCCTGCGCTTGCTGCAGCGCCACGGCGTGCCCTTTGACACCCTCACCGTGGTGCACGCCGGCAACGTGGCCGCGCCCGACGAGGTCTATCGCTTTCTGGTCGATGCCGGCGCCGACTATGTGCAGTTTCTGCCGCTGGTGGCGCGCGATGCGGCCGGCCGCCTCACCCCCGAGACGCCCTCGGCCGCGGCCTATGGCGCCTTTCTCTGCGGGGTGTTCGACGCCTGGTGGCCGCGCGATGCGCGCCGCGTGGGCGTGCAGGCCATCGAAGAGGCCGCGCGGCCGCTGCTGGGCCTCGAGCACGCCCTGTGCCACTATCGGCCCACCTGTGGCGACTTTGCCGTGCTCGAGCACAACGGCGACCTCTACAGCTGCGACCACTATGTCGACCCCCGGCACCGCCTGGGCAACCTGCGCGAGACCTCGCTGGTGGCGCTGGTCGCAAGCGAGGCCCAGCGCGCCTTTGGCCAGCACAAGTGGGACGCTCTGCCCGCCTATTGCCGCGCCTGCCCGCACCTGGCCCAGTGCCACGGCGGCTGCCCCAAAGACCGCTTTGGCGTCACGCCCGACGGCGAGCCAGGGCTCAACTATCTGTGCGAAGGGCTGCGGGCCTTTTTTGAGCACGTCACGCCCACGCTGGCAGCGCTGGCCGCCGCGCGCCCGCCCGGCAGGCCCGTGGCGCGCGTGATGGACCTGCTCGCGCCGCCCGAAGCGCCGCCCGCGGCGCGCCCGCACCGCAACGATCCCTGCCCCTGTGGCTCGGGCAAAAAGTTCAAGCACTGCTGCCTGGGCAAGCCGCCCTGGGTGTAGAGGGGCCTGCCGACGGCTTGCGCCAGCTGACCGTCTGCGCCTATCATGGCGCCAGCGCACGCAGAGGGGGTGAGGGGGTGCTCAAACGCTGGCCACAGGTCTTGCTGACGCTGCTACTGGCCGCCTGGTTGTGCGGCTGCGCGCTGCCGCAGGCCCTGCGCGGCCGGTTGGCCGCCGATGCGCCCGCTGTGCCCCCGACCTCTGGCGGCGCCGTGGCCGACCTGTTCGCCTTCATCGGCTCGGCCTGGCCAGACGCCCACCTGCCCGGCGCCTATGGCCCCGCCATCCACTATCTGGACTGTGCCCAGATGCGCGCCGACCTGGGCCAGCCGCCCGTGGGCGCCCGCCTCAGCGAGCAGCAGCATCGCGCGCTGCGCATCGCGCTGGGCAAGGCCGACCAGACGCTCGACTTTGCCATGGTGGGCGTAAACCCGCGCCCCGACGGCTTTGCCGCGCGCTGGGGCTGGGACATCGCTGACATCGAGGCGGCGCTGTATGTGCCCGACATCGAACTGGCCATCTTGACCGGCCCGTTCGACCGGGCGCGCATCGCCACGTTGATGGCCGCACAGGGCGAGCCGCTGGGCGAGGCCCACGGCTTTGAGCGTTACTCGCTGCCGCGCCTGCGCCTGTGGGTGGCGCTCGACGACCGGCATCTACTCATCGGCCGTGCCGATGCCGGTGTGGCCGAGCTCGACCAGTTTCTGGCGGCCCACAGCAAGGGCGGGGCCGCCGCGCGCGAGGATATGCGGGCGCTGCTGGCCGAGCTGGCCGGCGCCTGGGGCGGCGTGCTGGCGCCCAGCGGCGACGCGCCCGCCAGCTATGGCGGCTTTGCCGCCGGCCCCATCCAGCAGAGAGAGCTGGCTGAAATGGTGGCCCAGTATGGCGAGTTTCGCGACCTGTACGCCGCCTGGCATATGGCGGCCATCGCCTTTCGTGGGCAGGGCGAGGGCACCGAGGCGCGCTTTGCCGTCACGGCCCTCTACCAGTACGACACGCCCGAGCTGGCCCGCGACGATGTGGACACCGTGCGCACGTGGATCGAGCTCTCGCCCACGCTCAGCTATCCTGGGCGCACCCTGGGCGACCTGCTGACGGTGCAGAGCGTGAGCGCCGACGGCCGCCTGGTGCGCGTCTCTGCCGAGACGGAGAGCGGCTTTCTCATCGGGCGCTCGTTCGCCGAGCGCGACGCCGGCGGGTTCTTTCCCCTGCACGACCCCTCGCCATGAGCCGCCCTGACGCGCCGTTGACAGGCCGCTGCTACGTGGCGTACCATGCGCCCATCGTGCCAGCGCGGGCGATGCGCTCGTGCTTATACACAGTATGTGGAGTATAAGGAGTGTCATGCGCAAGATCAGAACCGGCTTTATCGGCGTGGGCGGCATCGCTCAGGCGCACCTGCGCGCCCTGCAAGACCAGGATGCCATCGAGGTGGTAGCGGTGGCCGACATCTCGGCCGAGCGCGCTGAGCAGACCGCGCAGCGCTGGGGCATCGCTGATTGGTATACTGACTATCAGGAGTTGCTGGCCCGCGACGACATCGAGTCGGTCAATGTGTGCACCTACAACAACGCCCATCGCCAGCCCACCATCGACGCCCTGCGCGCCGGCAAGAACGTGCTCGTCGAAAAGCCGATGGCCGGCACCCTCGAAGACGCCATCGCCATGACGCGGGCCGCCCACGAAAGCGACAAGCTGCTGATGGTGGGCATGCTGCACCGCTTCAAGGCCGACATCCTCATGGCCAAGGCCATCGTCGACGCCGGCCGCCTGGGCGACATCTACTATGCCGAGACCGTCACCTCGCGGCGCAAGGGCAACCCCGGCGGCACTTTTATCAACAAAGAGACCGCCGGCATCGGCGCCACCGCCGATATCGGCGTCTATTGCCTGTTCGACGCCATGTATCTGATGGGCTGGCCCAAGCCCGTCACCGTCAGCGGCATCGCCAACAACACCCTCAGCAAGCTCTCCGAGCCGCTGCTCTACACGCCCTGGGCCCGCTGGGAGCCCGACAAGGTTACCGTTGAGGACTTTGGCGTGGCCTGGGTGCGCTTTGAGAACGGCGCCGTGCTGGTGTTCAAGACCTGCTGGCTGATGCACATGGACACCCTTGGCCAGACCTTTTTCCTGGGCACCAAGGGCGGCCTCAAGCTCGAACCGCTCACCTACTTTCACCAGCAAGATGGCCTGCTGATCGACAGCGTGGTGCAAGAGCTGCCCACCCCCAAGCCCGGCGAGGGGTTCCGCACCGAGAACCTGGCCTTTGCCGACGCCGTGCGCGAGGGCAAGCCCTCGCCCGTGCCCGCCGACGAGATGCTGTTGACCAACGTCATCATCCAGGGGCTGATCGACTCGGCCGCGCAGGGTGGCCGCGAGATCGACGTCCACGTGCCATCGTTCGACTAGGAGAAACACCATGTTGGGGATCTGCATGCTCAGCTTTGCCCACGTCCACGCCGTCGACTATGCGCGCCGCATCGTGGCGCATCCCGATGCCGAGATCCGCTGCATCTGGGATGACGACCCCGTGCGCGGCCAGGAGGCGGCTGAACGCTTTGGCGTGCCCTGGACGGCCGACATCGACGCGGCCCTCGGCCGGCCCGACGTGGACGCGGCGGTGGTCAACTCGACCACCAAAGACCACCCCTGGGTCTACAAGGCCGCCCTCGACCACAAGAAACACCTGTATACCGAAAAGGCCCTCACCCTCGCGCTGGCCGACGCCGAGGCCGTGGTGGCGGCCGTCAAACGCGCCGGCGTCAAATTCATGATCTCGCTGCCGCAGCGCACCAGCCCCGAGACGCTCTTTATGAAGCAGGCGCTCGACGCCGGCTGGCTGGGCCAGGTGACGCTGATGCGCGCGCGCATCGCCCACTCGGGCGGGCTCGACCGCTGGTTCAAGGGCGGCAGCGCCTGGTTCGCCGATGCCGACCTGGCCGGCGGCGGCGCCATGTTCGACCTGGGCTGCCACATCGTCGACGTGATGCGCTGGTTCATGGGCCCGCCCAAGAGTGTGGTGGCCAAGATCAACAACCTCACCGACAACTATCCCATCGACGACAACTCGGCCGTGGTGGTCGAGTTCGCGTCGGGCGCGCTGGGCGTGCTCGAGTGCTCGTGGGCGCAGCGCCGCGGCCCGCGCCCGTGGGAGATATATGGCACCGAGGGCTATGTCGGCAAAGACCCCTTTGGCGGGCTGATCGTCGAGAGCACGCAGCTCGACCCAGAGGGCGTGCAGGGCTTGATCCGCGTGGGCAAGCTGCCGCCCGCGGAGCCACACCCGATGGACCAGTGGCTCAGCGCCATCTTGCACGACACGCCCATGACCATCACCGTCGAGGACGGCCGCAACCTCACCGAGTTGATGGAGGGCATGTACATCGCCTCGCGCGAGGGGCGCGAGTATCGCTTCTAGGGGCGAACGCAGGGCAGGCGCGTGTCAGTGGGGCCACGCCTGCCCGCCCTTGCCGGTGCGGGCCCGCATCGCGTACACTGGAGGCCGACGCATCTGCACCATGCACGGAGGCCGCCATGACCGTCCACCAGCTGACACCGACGCGCTACTATTACACCTATGCCCCCCACGAGCCGGCGCTGCGCATCCACAGCGGTGACACCGTCATCGCCGAGACGCGCGACGCCTTTGGCAACGACGCCGCCGGCAACCCCATGCCGCCGCACATGAAGCAGCGCATCGCCGGCGGGGCGCTGCGCGAGTCGAACCCGGCCGTGGGGCCGCTCTACATCGAAGAGGCCGAGCCCGGCGACCTGCTGGCCATCCACATCGAGCGCATCGCCCTCAACCGCAGCTGGGCGCTGAGCAAGCAGGGCCCCAACTTTGGCTCGCTCACCGGCGAGGGCCCCGGCCGCCTGCTGCTCTACAACGACCCGATCCCTGAGCTGTTCTACACCTGGCAGCTCGACCTGGCGCGCAACGTGGGCACGCTCGAGCTGCCCAACAGCCGCCTCAAGCGCGTCGAGGCGCCGCTGCACCCCTTCCTGGGGTCGATCGGCGTGGCGCCGCCCCACGGCCGCGCCGAGATGACGCTGACCCCTGGTGAGTTTGGCGGCAACATGGATTGCGTCGACACCTGCGAGGGCGTCACCCTCTACCTGCCGGTGTGGGTCAAGGGGGGCTATCTGGCCTATGGCGACGTGCACGCCCTGCAGGGCGATGGCGAGCTCAACGGCACCGCCGCCGAGTGCACCGCCGAGGTGACGCTGACCATCGACGTGCTCAAGGGGCAGCGGGCCGCCTGGCCGCGCATCGAGAGCGACACGCACATCATGGTGGCCGCCAGCGCGCGCCCGCTGATGGACGCGCTGCGGCTGGCGCAGATCGAGCTGCTGACCTGGCTGGTCGAGGGCTATGGCTTTCAGCGTCAAGAGGCGTGGCAGCTCAACGCCCAGGTGGGCACCATGCGCATCGGCAACGTGGTCGACCCGCAATACACCGTGGTGGCCAAGTTCCCCAAGGCCTGCCTGCCGTAGCGGCTGGTGCGTCGGGGGGCGGCCGCGTTGCGCATCAGGCGTGCGAGCCGCCCCCGGCGTCAGGCGTCAGCGCGCCCGCGTCAGCGCGCCCGCGTCATCGCGGCCGTGTCATCGCGGCCGTGTCTGTGCGTCGAGCTGCTTCACATAGGCCAGCGCGTGGGTCAGGCCGGCGCGCAGCTCCTCATCCGAGATGCCGTCGTACTCGTAATGCTCGATGGACCAGAGCCGGTCGTAGCCCTGCCGTTTGAGCTCTCTGGTCACGGCCAGCATGTCTACCGTGCCGGCGCCCAGCGGCAGATGCTGGTCCGAGTCTTTGAAATGGCAGTGATAGATGCGCCCTGCGAGCTGGCGCACCTCTGCGTCGGCCGAGAGCCCTGCGGCGGCAAAGTGCCCCGTGTCGGGGTTAAAGCCCACATACTTGCTGTAGGGCGCCACGGCGGCGAGCATCGTCTCGGCGGCCTGAAAGACGTTGCCGCGGTGGTTCTCGATGGCGTAATAGATCTGGTATTCCTGGCAGAGGGCGTCCAACTCGGGCAAGATGACGGGGTCGAGCACGCCCACCATCACCTCGACGCCCAGGCCGCGGGCGAACTCGAACGCGCGGCGCAGGTCTGGCAGCTGCTTGGGGCCCAGGCCGCCCACGCAATAGGCCCGCGGCTCGATGCCGTGCTCAAAGCAGATCACGCGGGCGCGGGCGCCGCCCAGCGCGTCTTGCTGGTGATAGTCGCACAGGCCGTCGGCGTGGCGATAGTCCAGCTCTACCGCCGTGTAGCCGATCTCTTGCAGAAAGCGCATGGCCGCGGGCGTGTCCAGATGCCGCAGCAGATACGAGATAACGCCGATCTTCATGACAGGCTCCTTTGCACTGACGAGACTGCCCACAGCCTACCATAGCCGTGCGCGGCGCCGCAAGCGCCAGCTCTAGCCGGCCGGCCTAGCCGGCCGGCTCCGTCTCGATGGTGATGGCCATCTGGTTCCACAGATAGTTGACGGTGTGCGAGCGCCCCGCGGCGTTGCGCATCGCGTCAGACCAGACCAGCACCATGCGGCGGCCGTCGGCGCTGATCCATTTGGGCGAGAGCTTGGGCTGGTAGGTGCGGTTGTCTGGCGAGTCGACGGTCCACTCGTCGACGTAGAAAAAGGGGTGCCACGGCCCCCAGGGCCGCTGTGCCCACCACAGGCCCATGCTGCCCGAGCGAGTGTGCATCCAGCGGTCGTAATAGTCGTTGGCGGCAGCGCTGAGGCCGTGCCCGCCATAGGTGCCACCGTTGGCCATCAGATAGAGGCCCAGCCCGGCGTTGTAGACCACCGAGGGCAGCCACGAGTACCAGCCAAAGGCCCCCAGGTGGCTGCCGGCGGGAAAGGTGTACACTGGCTGGCGCGCCTCGAGGTCGGCGCTCCAGAGCGGCTCTTGCTCGTGCCAGCCCGCGAAAAAGCGCCACTGCGCGCGCACGCCCAGGGCGGCGCGCGGCGCCCGGGCCAGCAGCAGCCGCTCGCACGTGGCGCCCTCGGGCGAGTAGATATAGACATAACCGTCGTCGTCGAGCTGGCCGTCGCGGCCACGCTGCACCACCGCGCACGAGCCAAAGGGATAGGCCACGCCGCCGTGGGCCTCGCGCGGCGAAGGCTCGAGCCAGAACATCTCCTCGGGCGAGACGTCATAGCGCGCCGCGTCCCACGGGCCCAGCGGGCGCTCGCTGCCATCGGCGGCCACGCGCGCCCAGGAGGCGCCATTGTCAGTCGATCTGAGCAGCTTGACGCCGCGAAAGGGGCCGCTCCAGCGGTTGAGCGGGCACTTGGAGACGAACGAGTAGAGCGTGCCAGCGAGCGAGCAGATGCCATAGCCGAACCAGCCGCCCTCGTTGGCGATGAACTGCGGGTAGCCAGGCAGGTCGTGGCGCTCGAACGCCTCGGGCCCGCCCACCAGGCGGTAGAGGTGGTTATTGTACTCGTGGGGGCCGGCCAGCCAGTTGCCGTCATCCATCGACGCGATCAGGCTGTCGTCGGCGGCCCAGGTGTGGCACCAGTTGTCGCCATGGTGGCCCAGGCGGTGCAGCGTCTCGGGGTGAAAGGTCACGCCGACCGGCGTGCCAGAGGCGGTAGCGTTGGGCATGGGGCTCCTTTTTCTGCGGGCATGGCAGGCGCGACGTTGTCGCTATGGTACCCGCCAGAGCGAGCCGCGGTCAAGCAGGCGCGCAGCGAGAGGGGCGGCTTGCTGGCGCGAGCGCGCCTGGGCACAATGTGGCGGCGCGGCCCTGGCGTCATGTCGATAGAGGAGCGGCGATGTCTCGCGAACCCCAAACGTCTAGCAGCAACCCCCTGGCGCAGATCGACGCAGCGGCGCTGCGGGCCACGCTGCAGGCCCACTATGGGCTGCACGCGGGCGACATCGCGCCGCTGGCCGGCGGGCTCGACCCCCACGCGCGGGTGTTCAGGGCCACTGCCGCTGCCGGCGCCCGCGGCGGCCCCTGGCTGCTGCGGGTCATGCGCAGCTGGACCGAGACGGGCCTACAGGGGCCGCGCCTGTTGCGCGCAGCGGGTGTGGCGCAGGTGGTGCCGCCCCTGGCGGCGCGAGACGGGCGCCTGCACGTGCCGCTCTGCAGGCAGGCGGGCGGGCTGCAGCTGGCGGTGTTCGCCTACATCACGGGGCGCGGGGGCGCCGATGCCCCGTTGGGGCGCGAGCAGTGGCGGCAGTTTGGCGCCACGCTGCGGGCGGTGCACCAGACGCCCGTGCCCGAGCCTTTGCGGCGGGCGCTGCCCACCTGGCAAGAGCCAGGCGAGGTGGGGCGCTGGCTGCAGCGCGCGCTGCCCGTGTGGCGGCGGCAAAAGGGGCGCACCGCGGCCGCCCGTGCGCTCATCGAGGTCATCGGCGTGCGCTACGACGAGCTGCAGGCGCTCACGGCGCGCATGCTGGCGCTGCATCAGCGGCTGGGCGAGCGCATCGCCGCGGGCGAGCTGCGCTGCGCACTGTGCCACAGCGACGCCCACGTGCACAACCTGATGGTCGACCAGCAGGAGCGCGTCTGGCTGATCGACTGGGATGGCGCGAGCTGGTCGCCCATCGAGCGCGACCTGATGTTCGTCATCGGCGGCCTCAGCGCCGACCTGCTGCGCCCGCACGAGACCGAGTGGTTCTTTGAGGGCTACGGGCCGGTGCAGATCGACTGGCCCGCGCTGGCCACCTGTCGCTATGCCTGGGCGGTGACAGACGTGCACGCCTTTGCCATCGAGGCGCTGGGCGAGCGCGATGAGGCCAGGGCGTCGTCGTCGGCGGCGTGGTTCGAACGGCTGTTCGCGCCAGGCGAGATCGTGGCGCTGGCCCGCGAGGGAGAGGCCTGGCTGTGAGCGGCGCCTCAGCCCTGAGCGGCGTCTCAGGCCTGGGCGACAGCTCAGGCCTGGGCAGGCTCGGCGGGCTGCCGTTTGGGCTCGGGCATGGCCAGGCCGAACACCAGCCCGGCGCCCAGGCCGGCGGCGGCCATCACCAAAGCGGCGGCCGGCAGGGCCAGCAGCGCCGACACCTGGCCCACCAGCAGCGGCCCCAGCGAAGAGCCGCCATCGCCGATCAGCCGCCACACACCCAGGAACTCGCCGCGCGTCTCGCGGGGGGCCAGGTCGGCGCCCAGCGTCATCATCGAGCCCGAGCCCAGGCCGTTGCCCAGGCCGATCAACGAGGCCACCGCCAGCAGCACGCCCTGGCTGTGCGCCAGGGGGATCAGCGCCATGCCCACCGCCTGGATGACAAAGCTGGGCACGATGGCGGCCTTACGGCCCAGGCGGTCCATCAGCAGGCCGGCGGGGTAGAACAGCGCCATGTCGACGGCCGACGAGAGGCTGACGATCAGGCCGATGGCCGTCACGTCGAGGCCCAGCACATCGGCGGCATAGAGCGGGATGATGGCCGAGCGTCCGGCGCGGATGGTTTGCGCCAGAATCTGCCCCGCGCCCGCCTTGAACAGCACGCGATAGTGGCTGCGCACCGTCTGCCACAGCAGGCCCAGGGCCACGCGGGCGGGCTGGCGCACGTCTCGCGTGGTGGTGGCCGGTGCGTAAAAGGCCAGTGCGCCCAGCGCCGCCAGGGCCACGCCGCCGAACACCAAAAAGGCGGCCCGCAGCCCCAGTGCCTCGGCGGCAAGGCCGCCCAGCGCCGGCCCCACAAAGTGGCCGATGCGCTGCAGCCCGCCGGCAAACGCAAAGGCGCGCCCCCGCGCCCCCTGCGAGGCTGCCATGGCCAGGTAGGCGTGTCGCGCCACCGAGTACATCGAGCGCGAAAAGCCCGCCAGCATGCGCAGCGCAATGGCCACGCCGATGGTGGGCGCAAAGAACAGCCCCGCCGTGGCGATCACCGCGCCCGCGCCGCCCAGCAGCATGGTGGGCTTGGTGCCCAGCTGGCGCATCCACAGGCCCGCGGGCACGTCTCCCAGCAGCATGCCCAGCGCCTCGCCGCCCAGCAGCAGCCCGATGACGGCATAGCCCGCGCCAAACTCGCTGGCATACACCGGCAGCACCGGCACCAGCAGCCCCCACGACACCGCGAGGATGAACTCGGGCACAAAGTAGGGCAGCAGCAGCGGGTGGTCTCGCAGGGCGCGCAGGTTCATGGGTGGGGGCAGGGCCTTTCGTAAGCGATGATGCGACATCATAGCCCCGCTTGCGCTGGCTGGCAAAGCAGCTCCCCGCGGCGCGATGGACAACCGCGCGCCCCTCGGGCACAATGGCCCCATCGCACTGTGAGGAGTGGAGCATGATCACCCCGTTTGGCGACGCGCCGTTTGGCGACGCGCGCAACTGGTTCTTGCAGCGACGGTTTGGCCTCTTTATCCACTGGGGGCTCTATGCCATCCCCGCCTGGCACGAGCAGCTACAGTGGCGCGCTGGCGTGCCCCGCGCCGAGTACGCCCGCCTGCAGGGCCAGTTCAACCCCACCCGCTTTGACCCTGACGCCTGGCTCGACCTGGCCGAGCGCGCCGGCATGCAATACCTCTGCTTTACCACCAAACACCACGACGGCTTTTGCCTGTGGGATAGCGCCGAGACCGACTACAAGGTGACCCGCACGCCCTATGGCCGCGACGTGCTGGCCTTGCTGGCCGCCGCCTGCCAGCGGCGCGGCATGCCGCTGTGCCTCTATTATTCGGTGGTCGACTGGCACCACCCCGCCTATCCTCACCAGGGGCGCAGCCACGAGCTGGCCGGCCCGCAGCCTGGCGATGCGCCCGACTGGCCGCGCTACCGCGCCTATCTGCTGGCGCAGGTGCGCGAGCTGTGCACGCGCTATGGCCCCATCCACGGCTTTTGGTGGGACCTGAACGCCACGGGCATCGTCGACCGCGCCATCAACGACGAGATCCGCCGGCTGCAGCCCGCCGCGGTGATCAACAACCGCGGGTTCGACGAGGGCGACTTTGGCACGCCCGAGCGCGACTTTGACGACCACAGCGGCGTGCTGGCGTGGGAGCGGCTCACCGAGGCCTGCCAGTCGGTGGGGCGCGAGAGTTGGGGCTATCGCCGCGACGAGGATTATTACAGCGTACGGCATCTACAGGCCAGCATAGCGGGGGCGCTGGCGCGCGGCGGCAACTATTTGCTCAACGTGGGGCCCATGGCCGATGGCACGCTGCCGCCCGAGGCCGTCGCCATCGTCGAGCGGGTGGGGGCGTGGTATCAGCGCGTGCGCGAGGCGTACGAGGGGGCCGCGCCCGCCTCGGCGCTGACGGTCAACCGCGAGGTGCTGCTCACCCGCAGGGGCAACGCGCTCTATGTGCACCTGCACCGGCCGCCCACCACGCGGCGCGTCGAGCTGGAGCCTATCGCGGTAGAGCCATTGCGCGCGACACTGCTCAACACCGGCGAGCCGGTGGGCTGGCGGCTCGACACCCTGCCCACGCAGCACATGGGGCCGCAGGGCGAGCGCATCGCCGGGCCGGTGGCGCACCTGCGGCTGGTTGATCTGCCCGTCGATGCGCTGACCAGCGAGGCGCCGGCCAGCGAGGCGCTGGCCGGCGAGGTGCCGGTGGTGCGCGTCGAGTTCGCCGAGGGGGCGAGGCTGGGCCAGCCGCCTGCCTCGCCAGGCACAGCGGGCGCATCATAGCACCGGCTGTGGCCTGCACCCCGCAAGACGGTCATCTGGAGGTAGCCCATGAGTTTCAGTGAACAGGCCGAGCGAGCCTTTACCCCCCACACCCTGCGCAAGCGCGCGGCGCTACAGGCGCTCATCGAGCGCCTGCTGGCCCCCGAGCCGGCCGTGCAGGCGGTGTTGGCCGTGGGCAGCATCGCCACGGGGCGGGCGCGGGCCGATTCAGACATCGATGCTGTGGTGTGGCTCGACCCGTTCGATCCCTACATCGTGCCCGCCGAGTTCATCTGGCGGCCGTCTGACGGCTCGTTCCACAGCATCTTTGGCGAGCTGGCCGAGACGGCCGAGGATGCCCAGTTCGATCTGCACCGGCTCGACCTGGCCGCCTGGCGCGAGCCGCGGCACGTCTGGCCAGACGGGCTGCTGGCCGATTTGAGCACGGCCTGGTGGGCCTACACGCGCACGCCGGCGGTGGCCGCCTGGCTGGCCGAGCGGATCGCCTACCCCGCCGAGTTGAGCCTGCAGCGCGTCGACGAGGCGCTGGTGTGGCTCGATCAACTGCTCGATGAGGGCCACCCCGAGCGCGTCTGGCAGACGGTGGGGCCGCTGGCCGCCCACGATCGGCTGTGGGCCGCCTACGACTGGCTGGCGGCGGCGCTGTTTGCCTGTCAGCGGCGCTGGCGGCCGTGGCGCAACCGCGAAATGGAGCACCTGCTGGCGCTGCCGTGGTTGCCCGCGGGCGCGCCGGCCTGGCTCGAGGCGGTGCTGACGCCACCAGGCGAGGGCGAGGCGGCCTATGCGGCGCGGGTGGCGGCGTTGCGGGCGCTCTATGGCGCGCTGTGCGCCCACCTGCAGGCGTCGGGCGCCTATGGCGAGGACCCCATCAGCGAGGCCTTTGTGCGCGCTCACGACGAGCCGGGCCGCGCCTGGAACATGGACGCGTGGCAGCGCGCCCACGATGCGCGGGGCTAGCTGCCCCTGGCGCGTTGGGCGGCGTCCATAACCGCATAGACGTGCCCCAGCAGGGCGCGGGGGTCGCGCGCGAGGGGGTCGCTGGCGTGCAGCGTCAAGGGCGGCAGCACCTCGACGACGCGGCGCGCGGGGCGATAGAGCAGCATGACCAGCGTCAACTGTGGCGCCACCTCGCGCAGATAGCGCACGCACAGCCAGCTCAAGCCCGCGCCAAAGGGCCGCAGCCCGTCGTCGGCGGCGTCGAGCGCGGCGGCAGGCATCTGGCCAGCGTCGGGCTCGGGCGCTGGCTCCTCTGGAAAGAGCAGCACGCTGCGCCCCAGCCGCAGCAGCGCCAGGCTGTGGTCAAAACAGGCATCGAACAGGCCGTTGGCCCTGTGCACTGGCACCGGCGCCAGTGCCCGCAGAAAGGGCACCGCCAGCAGAGACGCCGCCGCACAGGCGGCGCGGCCGACGCGTTCGCTCAGGCGCCAGCGGCGGCCCACATCGAGCCACATGCGGCGCGGTGCCGTGCGCAGTGAGAGCATCTCGTCGAGGATCCACGGATGCAGACGCGCCGGCAGGGCGCGCACCACGGCGATGGGCCCCTGCGGGCCGGCGTGGTTGGCCAGATAGACCGCCGCGCCCGCAGGCAGCCGTTCTATGCCACTGACCGTGGGGCGCCGCGGAGCGCATAGCCAGTGCACGGCGCCATACAGGGCGTCGCTCAGGGCCAGAGACAGGCGGCCAGGGCGTGTGGGTGGCATGGTGGCCTCGTGGCGTGGCGCTCAGGGCCATCATAGGGCGGCGGGCGCGGCACAGCAAGCGCCCCTCACCCGTGCGGGCGAGGGGCGCCTGACAGAACAACCCTACTTGAGGTAGCCCAGATAGTCGGCCTGGCGCTCGAGGATGGTCTCGAGCGTCTGCTCGGCGGCGCGGGCCGAGTGCACCACCGGGTCGAGCAAGAGCGCCTGCAGCGCGGCCTGCCGCGAGCCGGTCAGCACCGCCTCGGCGGTGAGGTCGTGCACGGCCACCTGGTTGCGCAGCAGACCGGCGATGCCCTTGGGCAGCGCCGGCACCGGCTCGGGGTGCACGCCCTGGGCGTCGAACACGCCGGGCACCTCGACGACGATGTCGTCGGGCAGCTCGCGGATATAGCCCTTGTTCATCACGTTGACGGCCAGCTCGCGCTGCCCGCGGTCGAGTATGATGGCCTCGATCATCGGCACCACGCGCTCGTGGCTGATCTCGCCCATGTTGTAGACCTTGTCAAAGCAGTAGCGCTTGTACCACGCGTAAAAATCGAGGATGCCTTTATGGTGTACCACGTCGTGCGCCCACTGCACATACTCGCCGGTGTGGCTGTCGGTGGTGATGGGCAGGTAGCCAAACTGCTCAAAGAGATAGTTGAACAGGCCGCGCTCGGGCTTGCCGGCAAAGTAGGCGGGCGCCTCGGCGCGGATGTCGGGATAGGCATCTTTGCCGGTAGAGCGGTAGCGCGCCGCCAGCAAAAAGGTAAAGTGGTTGAGGCCGGCGGGGTCCAGCTCCAGCTCTTCAAAGGGCACGCCCAGCATGGCCGGCAGGTGTCGCTCGAGCGAGGCCACCTCGTGGCACAGGCCGATCAGCCGCAGGTCGGGGTACTTGCGGCCCACAGTGGTGCAGATGCGGCTCATGGGGTTCGAAAAGTTGAACACATACGCCTCGGGGCAGTGGCGCAGCACGTCGCCGCAGATGGCCAGGATGGGCGGGATGATGCGCAGCGAATGGAACAGGCCGCCGGGGCCGCCGTTCTCGCCATACACCTGGCGGATGCCATATTGCAGCGGGATGTTCCAGTCTTGCTCCCACAGCTCAAAGCGGCTGCCCACCTCGATAGAGCTGACGCAAAAGGTGGCGCCGGGCAGGGCCTCGTCGCGCGAGGTGGTGGCCAGCAACGTGTAGGGCAGCTTGTGCTGGTCGAGATATTGCTGGGCGAGCTGGCGCACGCGCTCGAGCGCGGTGGGGTTGATGTCGAGCAGCACGATGGTGCTGCCGCGCAGCGGCTCTGACTGGAACAGGTCGGTGAGCGTGCCCAGCCCGAACTGGGCGCTGCCCGCGCCGATGAGGACGATTCGCTCTGCCATGATCCTTCTCCTTTGATGGCTGCTAGAGCTCGACCAGGCCACGCCGCAACGCCGTGATCACTGCCTGGGTGCGGTCGTTGGCCTGGAGCTTGCCGATGATGGCGCTGACATAGTTCTTGACGGTGCCCTCGGTGAGGTAGAGCCGCCCCGCGATCTCTTTGTTGCTCAGCCCCTGGGCCAGCAGGGCCAGCACCTGCTGCTCGCGCTCGGTGAGGGCCTCGAGCGCGACGGGCTCTAGCTCGCCGACCACGGTGGCGGCGTCTGCAGTGGGTGCGGCTGCAGGTGCGGCGGCCGCCAGGCGGCGGAACTCGTCCATCACGCGGCCGGCCACGCGCGGGTCGAGCCGTGCCTCGCCGGCGTGCACGCCGCGGATGGCCTCGATCAGCTCGTCGCTGGGCGCGTCTTTGAGCAGATAGCCGCGCGCGCCGGCTTTGATGCCCTCGAACACCAGGTCGTCGCTGTCGTAGGTGGTGAGCAAGATGATGCGCGCCTCGGGCTGCGCCGCCAGGATGCGCCGCGTGGCGGGGATGCCCCCCAGCGCCGGCATGACGATGTCCATCAGGATGACGTCTGGCTGCAGCGCGGCCGCCTGGGCGATGGCCTCTTGGCCGTTGGCGGCCTGCCCTACCACCTCAAGGCCCTCGCTGAACCCCAGGATCACCGCCAGGCCGCGACGCACGATCTCCTGATCGTCGACCAGCAGCACGCGGATGGTGCTCATACGGCCCCCCTTGGCATCATCAGGCCGATGTGCGTGCCCTGGCCGGGCGTCGAGCGCACTTGCAGCTCACCGCCGGCCAGCTCGGCGCGCTCGCGCATGCCCGCCAGCCCAAAGCGCTCGGCATCGGCGGGCAAGGTGGCCGGATCGAACCCCTGGCCGTCGTCGTCGATGGTCAGGTCAAAGCGGTCGTGGCCATAGGCCAGGCGCACCGTCACGTGGCTGGCGGTGGCATGCCGCTCGATGTTGCGCAGCGCCTCTTGACAGATGCGCAGGGCGGCCAGCTCCTCGGCGCTGGTCAGGTCGATGGCCTCGCCCGAGACGGTCAGCTCGCAGTTGACGCCGGCGCGCGCCTCGAGGTTGCGCAGCTCGCCGCGGATAGTGCCCACCAGCCCCAGCGCCGTGAGCGGGTCAGTACGCAGGGCCTGTATGGCCGCGCGCGACTCTTGCAGGCCCGAGCGCGCCAGGCTCACGGCCTCATCGGCCAGGCCGGTGGCCACGGCGGGGTCGTGCGAGAGGGCGCCGCGCAACGCCTGCAGTTGTACAGTGAGGGCGGCCAGCGAATGGGCCAGGGTGTCGTGCAGGTCGCGCGCCAGGCGGTTGCGCTCGCGGCTGACGGCGAGTTGTTCGACGGTGTCGGCGTGGCTGCGCAGGCGCGCCTGGGCCTGTTGCAGGGCGTCGATCTGTTGGCGCTGCCGCTCGGCCAGCACCGCCACAATCAGCGCCAGGGCCAGCATCAGTACGATGCGCCCGATGGCGTCGGCATAGAGCAGCGGCGAGCCCTCGAGCTGCCTGACGATGAGCGCCGTGCCGCCCAGTTGCAGCAGGCCACCCCACAGGGTGCCCAGCCAGGCGCCCAGGCGGCCATAGGCCCAGGCCAGCAGCACCAGGGGGATCACCATGAAGAGAAAGGGCTCGATGAGGGTGACCTGCGCGGCCTCGCGCACCCAGGCGGCGCGTTCGATGACGCCGGCCAGCGCCAGCGGCGAGACGCGCGTGCTCATCAACAGCATGTCGAGCGCCAGCAACAGCCCCAGCCACCAGGCGCACACGCGCCCTTTGAGCGGCAGCAGCGCCAGCGCGCCCAGGGCCACCAGCGCTGCCATGGCGCGCAGCGGGCCAGCGATAGCCGCCGGTTTGGCCAGCAGCAGCCCCACCAGCCCGACCGCCAGCAGCAGCACGCGGATGGCCAGTACGATCACAAAGATGCGCCGCGCCTCGAGCACGGCCTGTGAACGCTGCTTCATGGCACAAGTATAGCGGGCGTTGGTCATGTGACAAGGCCTCACACCAGCATGGGCCTGGCGGCGCCCCCCCGACGCACCGCCAGCCAGGGCTACTCGTGGCGTAGCGCCTCGATGGGATTGAGCTGCGCCGCACGCGCGGCGGGGTAGGTGCCAAACACCAGCCCCACCAGCGCCGACACGCCCGCGGCCAGGGCCACTACCTGCGGCGTGATGACCGCCGGCACCTCGAGGGCGCGCCCCAACAACGTGGCCGCCTGCCAGCCCAGCGCCAGGCCGATGGCGCCGCCCAGCAGCGTCAGCAGCAGCGCCTCGATCATGAACTGCACCAGGATGGCCGCCGGCGGCGCGCCGATGGCCTTGCGGATGCCGATCTCGCGGGTGCGCTCGGTCACCGTCACCAGCATGATGTTCATGATGCCGATGCCGCCCACCAGCAGGCTGATGCCGGCGATGGCCCCCAGAAAGAGGGTCAGCGTGCCGGTGACGGTGCTGGCCATGTTGAGGATGTCCTCTTGTGCCGTCACCTGAAAGTCGTTGGCGTCGCCCTCGCCCAGGCGATGCTGGCGCCGCAGCACAGCGCTGATCTCGGCGCTGGCCTGGCCCGCCTGCCCCTGGGTGGCCGCCTGCGCCAGGATCATGGTGAGCTTGTGGTCGCCCGAGAGGGTGCGCGCCGTATAGTGGCGGCTCTGAGCGGTGGTCAGCGGGATCCACAGGTTGCGGTCGGTGCCCATCAGGCCGCCCTGCCGCTCGGCCACGCCCACCACGGTGTAACGGGCGCCGTCGATGGTGATGGCGCTTTGGATGGGATAGGCGCCCGCTCCGAACAGCTCTTCGTAGGCATCCCAACCGAGCACGGCCACGCGGGCGGTCTCGGCCAGATCGCGCGCGGTCAAAAAGCCGCCCATGGCCGCGTCGATGCCCATGATCTCGTCGAGCCACTCGTTCGAGCCCACCACGGTGTAGCTGTTCGAGTCTGGCCCGCGCACCACCGTCGCCATGAACGACACCTGCGGCGCCACCGCCGAGAGCGAGGGTGCGTTGAGCGGGTTGGCCAGGGCGGCGGCGTCGGCGTTGGTCAGCTCGGCGGGGCGCGTGGCGTCGCGCGGCTGGCGTGGCGACACCATGATGATGTTCGAGCCCACACCCTCGATCTGTTCGGTGATCGAGGCCGTGACGCCCTCGCCCAGCCCCGAGAGGGTGATGACGGCCGCCACGCCGATGACGATGCCCAGCATCGTCAGGGCGGCGCGCAGTTTGTTGCTCAAGATGGCGCTCAGCGCCGTGCGCAGCGTCTCGATCAGGCTCATGCGCGCCCCCCGTTGTGCACCGGCTCGTCGTGCTCTACCAGACCATCGCGCAGCCGCACGATGCGTCGGCTGTAAGTGGCGATGTCGGGGTCGTGCGTGACAAAGATCAGCGTGATGCCCTGGGCGTTCAGCTCTTGAAAGAGCTGCAGCACCTCGGCGCCCGTCTGCGTGTCAAGGTTGCCGGTGGGCTCGTCGGCCAGGATGAGGGCGGGGTTGGTGACGAGCGCTCGGGCGATGGCCACGCGCTGCTGCTGCCCGCCCGAGAGCTCTTCGGGGCGGTGGTCGAGGCGGTCGCCCAGGCCCACGCGCTCGAGGGCCTGGCGGGCGCGGCGGCGACGCTCGGCGGGGGGCACGCCCGCATACATCAGCGGCAGCTCTACCTGGCGGTGCGCAGCGGTGCGCGCCAGCAGGTTGAACCCCTGAAAGACAAAGCCGATCTGCCGCAGGCGGGCGGCGGCCAGCTCGCGCGGCCTGAGGCCGGCCACATCGCGCCCGCTGAGGCGATAGCTGCCTGCGGTGGGCGTGTCGAGGCAGCCCAGCATGTTCATCAGCGTCGACTTGCCCGAGCCCGACGGCCCCATGATGGTGACAAACTCGCCAGGCTCGACCTGCAGCGACACGCCCCGCAGGGCGTGCACCTGCACCTCACCCATTTGATAGACCTTGGTGAGCCCTTTGGCGTCGATGATCATGGGCGCATGCCCCCGCCCATGGGCATGGTGGGCAACACGTCGGTGTTGGCGGCGGCCACCGTCACGAGCTGCACGGTGTCGCCCTCGCGCAGGCCGTCGCGCACCTCAGCCATGTCGGCGCCCTGGATGCCCAGCTGCACCTCGCGGCGCGTGGCGCCCGTGGCACTGACCAGGGTGACATACTGCTTGCCGGCCTCGCGGTCGACCTCAAGGGCCTGGTTGGGCACCAGCAGCACGCCCTGCGCCTCGGCGATGACCACCTCGATATCGGCCGACATGCCCAGGCGCAGCGATGCGTCGCTGGCCGCCAGGGTGATGCGCGCCTCGTAGGTGGGGATGCCGCCGCTGACCACGGCCTGCGGCGAGACAAAGGTGAGCTCGCCGGCGTGGGGCGTGGCGCCCAGAGCGTCAAAGGTGACGATGGCGCGCTGGCCCGTGCGCAGGTCGGCCACGTCGAGCTCGTCGATGCGCGCCGTCACCTGCAGGGGCTCGAGCTGCGCCAGCTGCGCCACCGGCTGGTTGGCCACGGCATAGCCGCCGGCTTGAAGCGTGCTGCTGACGATGACACCGCCAAAGGGGGCGCGCAGCGTGGCCTTTTCCAGGCGCTGCTGGGCCTGCTGCAGGTTGAGCTCGGCCTGGGCCACGCCGTTGCGCGCAGACTCGATGGCCAGCGCATCGGGCTGATCGTTGAGGCGCGCCAGCGTCGAGCGGGCGGCGGCCACCTGCGCCTCGGCCGAGGCCACGGCGCTGGCCCTGGGCGCCTCGTCGAGGCGTTGCATGGCCAGCTCGGCCTGTTGCACGGCCACCTCGGCGTTGAGCACAGAGGCCTCGGCGCCATCGACGGCCGAGTCAGAGGCCATCGGGCTGCCCCTGGTGCCATCGCGCTGCGCCTGGGCCGACCAGAGGCTGTTCTTGGCGCGGTCGAGGTTGAGCTGCACGTCGCGGCGGTCGGCCTCAGAGGGCCCCTCGTAGAGGGCGGCCAGGGCGGCCTCGGCCTGTGCCAGGCTGGCGCGGGCGGCCGCCAGTTCGGCAGCCGTGGGCGGCTTTTGGGTTTGCTCGAGCTGCAGCTGCGCCGATACCAGGGCCAGCTCGGCGCTGGCCACGGCGTCGGCCAGGTCGCTGTCGTCGATGGCGGCGATGGCGTCGCCCGCACTCACGACGTCACCCTCGTCGACCGACACCTGCACGATGCGGCCGCTGACCTCGAAGGAGAGATCGGCCGAGGTGTGGGCGCTGACGGTGCCGGTGGCGGTGATGGTCTGGGCCACGTCGCCACGGCCGATGGTGACGCGCACGGGTTCGGGGGCCTGCGCGGCCGTGGTGGGCGCCGCACGACAGCCAGAGAGGGCGAGGGCCGCGCCCAGCAGGGCGGGCAGAACGATGTGGCGGCGTGGACGCATGTAAATTGGGCGCATTTGGGGCTCCGCTGGTGAGAGATCGGTTTCGTTGCCAACATGTATGATGACAGGAAACAGCCGCGCGGGGTAGTGCGCGGGGTCACCAGGCAGAGGTGTCGCTCGTCATGGTGGTCACGGCCCGACCCGTGCGAGCGGGGCGGGCCGTGAAGGTGGCGGCATGACGGTGCCGGCCCCAGCGGTTTGGCGCACCGCTACTTGCGGGCTGCAGCGGTGGCCGTGCGCGTGGGCGTTGGCGTGCGGGTCGCTGTCGGTGTGCGCGTGAACGTTGGCGTACGCGTTGCGGTGGCCGTGCGCGTGGGTGTGACGGCTGGGCCGCCCTGCGCCGCGCTAAGGGTATAAAGCTGCGTCGACGTCTGGCTGCGGTAGCTGGGGCGCGCGCGCACATAGAGCGGCTGGCCGGCCGTGGCCTTGAACGTCAGCGTGACGGCCTGGCCGAGACCCGCATCGGTGCGGCTGGCCAGCACCGTCTTGGTGGCCGAGTAGACGGTCAGGTCGGCGGCCACGTTGGGGGCCACGTCGGCGAGCGTGACGGTCATGTTGACGGGGCCAGAGCCCGCGGGGGCGGTCAGCACGAAATAGTCGGCGTCGCCCGAGACGGCCTCCCAAAAGTAGCCCTGGATGGGGCCCGCCGGCCAGTCCCACGGGGTGGCGTTGGCAAAGGCGTCGTTGGGCTCTTGCAGATCGCCCAGCAGCTCCGAAGCCAGCACGTAGGGGTTGAACGAGACCTGGCTGCGCTCGCTGGGCCGCACGCGCACATAGAAGGTCTCGCCGGCGTTGGCGTCGATGGTGAGGCTCACCTGGCCCCCAAGAGGCGCATCGGTGACGCTGGCGGCCACCTGGCGGGTGCCGGTGTAGATGGTCAGGTCGGGGGCCACGGCAGCGTCGACGCTGTGCAACTGCAAGGTGAGCAGGCTGCTGCCTTTGGCCTCGGGCAGGGTAAAGCGATAGTAGTCGGCCTCGCCCGAGACGCGCTCCCAGAAGAGGCCGCCGGTGGGCCCCGCCAGCAGCGGCCACTCGGTGGCCTGCGCAAAGTCATCGTCGGGCTCGTTGACATCGGGCATGCCACTGATGGCCAGGGTGTAGGGCGTCAGCGACGTCTGGCTGCGCGACGAGGGCCGCACCCGCGCCACAAAGGCATCGCCAGGGTTGGCATCGATGGTGAGCGCGATGCTGTCGCCCAGGGGGGCGCTGTACTCGTTGGCTACCACGGCGCCGTTGTGATAGAGGGTCAGGTCTGGCGCCACGTTGGGCGAGACGTCGTCGAGATGCACGGTGAGGAGCATGGCGGCCTCTTGATCTGACAGCTCAAAGGCGAAATAGTCGGCATCGCCCGAGGCGCGCTCGAAAAAGTAGCCGCTGGCCGGGGCCGAGCGCCAGTCCCACAGGGTGGCAGTGGCGCGGGTGTCGTTGGGCTCGTCGGGGTCTGGCACGGCGGCCAGGTGCAGCTGGTAGTATGCAGCCGACGTCTGCAGCGCGCTCGAAGCGCGCACGCGTGCCACAAAGGTGTCGCCGGCGTTGCCATCGACGCTGAGGGCCATACCCTCGCCTGGCGCGGCGTCGGTGCGGCTGGCTACCAGCAGGCCGTTATGGTAGATGAACAGGTCGGCCGCGATGGCGGCTGGCACGTCGCTCAACGTCAGGGTATAGATGGCCGGCGCATCGGCCGTCCAGGCAAAGTGGTCCAGATCGCCCTCGCTGAGCAGTTGGCCGCGCATAGGCCCCTGGTCCAGGCCCCAGGGGTTGGCGGCGTCGCGGCTGTCGTTGGGCTCTTGCTCGCTCTGGCCGCTGTAGGGCGTGGGCGAGGGTGGGGGCGTGGGGGTTGGCCCCGTCTCGAAGCTGACGGTGAGGGTGTAGGGGCCGCCGCCGATATAGCTGGGCACGACGATATAGTACACGCCAGCCGCAGGCGCAGGCAGCAGGCACAGCTCGGCGGCGGGGCCGCCGCGGGTGCTGTAGCAGACCAGCGTGCCGGCGGAGCCGAGCGCGCCCAGGGTCATCTGCAGGTCCAGGTCGTTGGGGGCCAGCATGTCGCTCAGGGTAACGCGCAGCGCCGCCAGGCCGTCGGGCGCGGTCAGGCGGTAGATGGCCTCGTCGTCGCCGCTGTCGAGGGCGCCATACCACACGCCAGGGCCGATGTCGATGATGGGGCGGCTGGTGGGCGTGGGCGTGTTGGTGGCCTGGGCAGGCGGCGCGGGCGTGGCCGTGGGCGGCACCGCCGAGACGTTGAAGGTGCAGGCGGCGCTGTTGTCGGCCAGGTCTTTGTCGTGGTACAGGCGGGCCTCGGCGCGCAGGGTGTAGCTGCCGGTCAGCAGGTCGTTGGGTGCGCCGCGGGTGGCATAGACGGTGGTGTCGCAGTCGGTGCGCGTCCAATAGTGCCATGCGTTGGACTCGTGGTTGGTGATGGTCACGGCGCCGCCAGAGGCGTCCCACGGGGTGACGGTGTCTTGCCAGGGGCCCCAATCTCCCAGGCCCACGCGGGTGCGACGGTGCTCCCAGATGTAACCCGAGAGCGGCCCCTGCTCGATGGTGACCGTATCGCCGTCAGACAGCAGCCGCAGGTGGTCGTCGCCAGGCCAGCTATCGACGCCGCTGTTGTTGGCCATGTTGGCCCACAGGTCGTAGAGGCCATCGCCCCAGTCGAGCTCGTAGGTCTGGCTGGTGGGCTGGTCGAACATGGCGAGTATGTCGCAGCGCGAGTCGCCAACGATGGCCGGGCAGGTATCAACGGCGCTGCTCCAGAGAATCCAGTTGTTGTAGGCCAGGGTGGGCACATCCTGGCGGGCCAACAGCAGCGGCGTGCCCGAGGGGCCTGTGAGGTAGACGTCCGTGGCAAAGTCGCGCGAGTAGGCGGTGGGCTGGTATTCGGGCGCTGATTCACCGCGGTCGTTGTCGTAGGTGACGGCGAACTCGCCCTGGCCGCAGGCGTCCAGGGTGGTGCGGACGTTGGGCGCATAGCGGCAGGGATTGTCCTCGCACTGATCCATGCAGACGCTGTATTGGCCCACCGTCATCTCGCGGCAGTCCATGGTATAGCCGCCGGGTGCGCCCACGATCTCGGCGGCGATGGACAGCAGAAAGCTAAAGTTGGTCCACCAGTCGGGGTCGTCGCAGCCGGTGAGCGTGTAGGCGCTATCGTACCAGAAGGAAAAGGTGTTCAGGTTGCCGTGGCCCAGCACAAACTGGTAGGCCACACAGTTGGCGGCGCAGGCTTCTTGGCGGCAGGCGGCCTCGGGGCCGTCGGCACGGGCGCGAGGCTGCGTGAGGCTGGCAAACGGCAACCGGGGCCATGAGAGGAGCAGCAGAGCGGCGATGAGCAGCGCGACGATCAGACGCAGGGCGCGGCGAGGTTGCAGCACGGCGGGCCTCCTGAGGCACACGTCCGAACACGCTAACTCATTGTAGCGTAGATCCACGTTTTGTAGCGTAAAGACCCGCCGGACGGGCGCGGGCGCGCCTGTCGATGCAACATAAAGTCATTGACAGCGACCGCAGGCGATGCTATCATCGCGTTTGCTAGGAGATGGCGGCAACGCCAACGCGCCACCTGGCAGACTCTGCACCGCACAAGGGCCGCTCGGTCCACACTCGTCCGCCAGCCAGCACCTTACCAGGGCAGAGACGGGCACCACCCCAGGCCAGGCACCTGGGGTTTCTTTGTGGGCTGCACCGCGCCGAACCGGTTGATGGGTCGCTCTTGGCGAGCTGTTGGTTGGAGGTGTGGGATGGCGGTTCGTCGACTCAAACGCGAGTTGGGCCTGGGGCAGGTGCTGATGCTCGGCACTGCCGGCACCATCGCGGCCGAGATCTTTGTGCTGACCGGCCACGTGGCCGGCATGGTGGGCCCCGCGGCGGTGCTCGTGCTGCTGCTGGTGGGCATCCTCAACTATACCTTTGCGCTCAACTATGCCGAGCTGGGCACCACCTATCCGGTGACGGGCGGCGCCATGACCTATGTGCAAGAGGCGCATGGCAACGGCCTGCTGGCCTATCTGGTGGGCTCGGTCGACTGCCTCTCGAGCGCCTTTTACGCGGCCCTGTCGGCGGTGGGCTTTGGTTACTCGTTGCGCGTGTTCATCCCTGGGCTGCCCATCGTGCCCACGGCGCTGGTGGTGACGGCGGCGTTTACGCTGCTGAACGTGCTCGGTGTGAACAAGGTGGGCCGCGCGCAACTGCTGCTGGGCGGCGTGCTGCTGGCGCTGCTGGGCGTGTATGTGGCGGCCGGGCTGGGGCCCAACGGGTTCAGCCGCGGCGTGTTTATGCCCGAGGGACGGCTGTTCATCCACGAGGGCGGCTGGCGCAACCTGCGCGGCATGCTCAGCACCATGGCGCTGATCTTTAACGCCTATGTGGGCTTTGAGATCATAGCCGATGACGCCGAAGAGATCCGCAACCCCAGCCGCAACATCCCCATCGGCCTGATCGCCGGGCTGACCATCATCACGTTGATCTATGCCTCGGTGGCCTATGTGACGCTCGGGACCATCTCGTGGCACGAGCTGGCCGGCTCTGAGACGGCGCTGAGCGATGCAGCGGCGCGCCTGCTGCCGGGCTGGGGGGTGCCGCTGATCGCGGTGGCGGGCATCATCGCCACGCTGACCAGCGTCAACTCGGCCATGCTCTCGGCCCGCAGCGAGGCGCTCACCCTGAGCCGCCTGGGGCTGTGGCCACGCTTTATGGCGCGGCTGGGGCGGCTGCGCACGCCCTATGCGGCCAGCCTGGCCATCGGTGCGGTGGTGGCGCTGACGGCATCCATCGGCCTGGTCGAGTTCTTGAGCTATATCAGCAGCTCGGGCTATCTCTTCGTGGTGTTCTGGGCCTGCCTGGCCATGGCGAGGCTGCGCCAGCGCCACCCCGACCTGCCCAGGCCCTTCAAGGCGCCGCTCTTTCCGCTGACGGCCTACCTGGGCGCGGGCATCTGCGCCGTGGTGGTGGCCTTTACGGCGCTCAAGCCGCTGCTCTTTGTGGTGGGCCTGCTGGCGCTGTTGACCGTGGCCTACTATGCCGCGCCGCCGTTGCGCCGCATGCTGCGGAGGCGGGCCGTGCGGCGCATGACGTCGTCGCAGCGCATTGTGGTGGCGGTGGCCAACCCCAACACGGCCCGCGGGCTGGTGCACGTGGCGGCCATGCTGGCCGAGGCGTCTCCGGGCACGGGCATCGAGGTGCTGGGCGTGGCGCGGCCGGGCAACCCCGACAAGGCGCAGGTGCTGCGCGATCTGACGCCCGCGCTGCGGCGGCGGCAACATCAGCAGCTCGAGCTGGCCGCTGACGAGGCCCGCGAGCGTAACGTGCCCTTTTACACCGAGATGCGCGTGGCCAGCGACGTGGGCCGCGCCGTGGTACAAGAGGCCAACACGCAGGGGCAGGTGGGCCTGGTGCTGATGGGCTGGCCGGGCAAGCTCACGGCCGAGACGCTGCCGGGCCACCCTGTGGCGCGCGTGCTGCACGATGCCCATTGCGACGTGGGCGTGCTGCTCAACCGCGGGCTCGATGGTCTTGGGCGCATCATGGTGCCCTTTGGTGGTGGCGTGCACTCGCTGCTGGCGGTGCGGCTGGCGGGGCAGCTGGCGGGCATTCACAATGCCGAGGTGCTGGCGGTGCGGGTGCGCGCCAGTGGTGAGCCCGAAGAGATGCACGACCAGCTGCTCGAGGTGCAAGAGGTGTTCGAGGCGGTCTATGGCGAGGTGCCCGAGTTTGCCACCATGAAGGTGGTGCAGGCAGCGAGCATCGAGGCGGGCATCATCGAAGAAGCGCGGCGCAGCGGCTGTGATCTGGTGGTGATGGGCGCAGCGGTGGCCTATTCGCTGCAGACCGACCTGTTCGGCGGGTTGACGGATCGCATCGCCGAGGAGATGCCCTGCTCGGTGCTGCTGGTGCGGCGCTTTGAGCCGGGCGTGCTGGCCTGGCTGCGACGGCGGCTGCAGCACACGCTGACCGAATAGTCGCACGGGCCGCGGTGTGCCGCGGGGCCATTTGCGCGGCAGCACGCGCTGGGGCATCATGCGGCCGCAACACATGCAGGAGGGGCTGGGCATGTTCATGGAGGTGACGCGTTTCCGTACGGCGCCGGTGGTCTATTTTGGGCCGGGCGCTGTGTCACGGCTAGAGGCCGAGCTGCGCCAGTTGGGCGCCGAGCGCGTGGTGCTGCTCACCGATCCTGGCGTGGCGCGGGCGGGGCTGGTCGAGCGAGCGCTGGCCGGCGTCACCGCGCAGGTGGGGGTTTTCGCCGAGGTAGAGCCCGAGCCGCCGGTGACGCTGGTAGAGCGCGCCGTGGCGTTCATCCGCGCCCATGAGGCGCAGGCGGTCATCGGCCTGGGCGGCGGCAGCTCGATGGACACGGCCAAGATGGCGGCCCTGATGATGGGCAACAAGGGCAGCGTGGCCGACTACTGGGGAACCGACCGCGTGCCGCATGCCGGCCTGCCGGTGATCGCCATCCCCACCACCGCGGGCACCAGCAGCGAGATCTCGCCGGCCGCGGTGTTTGTAGACCCCGAGGCGCACACCAAAAAGGGCGTCAACTGCAATCTGCTGCTGGCGCGTGTGGCCATTCTAGACCCCGAGTTGACGCTGGGCCTGCCGCCGGCGCTGACGGCCTCGACGGGGCTCGACGCGCTGACCCACGCCATCGAGGCCTACACCTCGCCGCGCGCCTCGCTGCTCACCGACGGCAACGCCGAGCGCGGCGTGCAGCTCATCGGCGAGCACCTGCGGCGGGCCTATGCCCGCGGAGACGACCTCGAGGCGCGCACGGGCATGTTCGCCGGCTGTCTGTTCGCGGGGCTGGCCCTGGCCGAGGTGAACGTGGGCGCCGTGCACGGCCTGGCGCAGGCGCTGGGCGGGCGGCACCCCGTGGGCCACGGTTTGGCCAACGCCCTGCTGTTGCCCCATGTCATGGCCTTTAACCGCATCGCCTGCAGGGCCAAGTATGCCCGCGTGGCCGAGCTGCTGGGAGAGTACACCGAGGGCCTGTCGCTCGACGAGGCCGCCGAGCGCGCCGTCGAGGCGGTGCGCCGCCTGACGGTGGAGCTGGGCATTCCGCAGCGGCTGCGCGATATCAACGTGCCGCGCAACCTTTTGGATGAGGTGGCCCAGAGCGCCATCGACACGCAGCAGCGGGTGATGGGCAACAACCCGCGCGCCGTCTCGCTCGACGAGGCGCGGGCGATCTTGCGGCTGGCCTGGTAGAGGCCCCGCGGACGGGGTGCGCAGACGAGGCCCCGCGGACGGGGTGCGCAGACGAGGCCCCGCGGACGGGGTGCGCAGACGAGGCCCCGCCGACGGGGGGCTAGCTGTCGGGCAGTGCCTCCAGGGCGTCGAGGAGCTGGCGGCGGTAGGCGCTAAAGGCCCGGCGGCCCTGGCGCGTGAGACGATAGAGCGTCAGCGGCCGCCGGTCGACAAACGTTTTGTGCACCTCGACGTAACCCTCCTGCTCGAGCCGCGCCACGTGCGACGAGAGGTTGCCCCGCGTGAGCCCCGTGTGGCCCAGCAGATAGTTAAAGTCGAGCTCGGCGGCCACATAGAGCGTGGCCAGGATCAGCAGGCGGCCGGGCGCGTGCACGGTGCGGTCGAGGTCGGCCAGTGCGCGGGTGGCATCGGCCGGTGTGCTATCGCCCTCGGGGGGCAGGGGCGTGTCGGCCATGTCAGGCCGCCTCGTCGATGGGCGGGTGCTGGCGCAGGTAGCGCCCAAAGCACACGGCGCCCACGAGCGCCATGATGATGCCCACGACGCCAAAGCCCAGCGCCCCCGCCACAGCCTGGGCGGGCAGGCGGGCGGCCAACAGCCGCAGCGCGGCGGGCCAGACGGTCAGCACGCCCGCGGCGACGAAGCCGACGCCATAGGCCACCAGGCGGGGCATGCCCAGGTCGAGGCCGTTCCACGCCAGGGCGCCGCCCAGCAGCAGCCCCAGCAGCAGGCCAAAGTAACGCATCAGCCAGGCGATGCCGACGTTGGCGGCGCGCACCAGCGGCCACTGGTCGGCCTGGCCGCTCAGCGCTGTGAGCACAACCAGGGCCAGCAGCAGGGCGGTCAGCAGCACCAGCGGCCAGCGGTGCCTGCGGTCGGGGTGGGCCGGCGCGGCGTAGCCGGTGCGCGGTTGCACCCAGCGTTTTTTGGCGGCGGGCAGCACGGTGATCACCCACAGCAGCGGCATGAAATAGAGCGACAGGCGGTCGGCCATGGCCAGGATGGCGCCGCCCACCATGCCGAGGCCATAGATCAGGTCGAACAGGCCGTCGCCATAGTAGGCGCGGCGCACCGCGCGACGGGCGCGTTGTTCAAGCAGCAGTACGTTCTCAACGGCCACAGCAACACCTCTTATCGGTCGAGCGCGGCTGCGCTACGTGCGGGCGAGCGCGCCGCCAGAAAACACACCAGCGCGATCAGCCCCACCAGGGCGGTGAGCCCGCCCAGCGCCAGCAGATAGAGCGCGGTGGCGTGGCGCGTGGTGAACATGACGGCATACCACAGCGGCAAGACGCGCCCCCACAGCAGCACGTCGACGCCCAGGCCGCACACCGCCCAGGCCATGCCCAGCAGCGCGGTGCGCCACTGGCTGTGGGCAAAGCCCACCGTAATCAGCACCAGGCCGATGGCCAGGCCCAGCGCAGCGGGCAGATGCCCCAGCACGGCCAGCGCCCAGCCAACGGCCACGCCCAGCAGCGGGCTGTCGACCTCGACCCAGACGAGCACCAGCGCAGCCGCGCCCAGGGCCACCAGCAGCAGCGTGGCCAGCAGCCAGCCCCAGCCGGCCGCCAGCCGCTCGCCAGAAGGGGCATTGGGCTTGATACGGCGCACGATGGCCTTGAGCGCCGGCAGCAGCAGCGCCGCCACCAGCACCGGCATAAAAGCCAGCGAGGCGCGGTCTGGATGCGGCGGCGAGACGGGCAGCAACAGATAGCCGGCGCCGCCCAGCCCCAGGCCGGTCAATAGCTCAAAGAGCCCGTCGCGGGTGAGGGCGCCGCCGCGCGGCACGGATTGAGGCATGGTCGCTCTCCTGTTGGTATGGCAGTTTAGTCTGTAGCGCAAACTAGTCTGTAGAGAGTATAGCAGGCCGCGATGGCGATGTCAAGACGTCAGTGGCGGTTCGCGGGGACGGCGCGGCGCGCGGGGGACGAACAAGGGGCGGCACAGGCCGCCCCTTGAGGAGCGCGAGGAGCTACTTCCACTCGCAGTCGCTGGGGAAGATGTTCACACAGCGCGCGACGCTGCTGGGCGCCGCCAGCCATTCCTGTTTGAGCGTCTCACGATACTTGGCAAAGTGCGGCGTGGCCTGATGCGCCTTGAAGGCGTCCTCGTCGTCGTACACCTCGTAAAAGTAAAAGGTGTTGGGGTTCTGCTCATCCTCGAGAAAGTCAAAGCGGCGGCAGCCGGGCTCGGTGTTGGTCGAGCCGTCGGCATCGAGCTTGCCGACAGCGATGAACTGGTCGCGGAACTCGGGTTTGATCTGGAACTTTACCACCAGAACGCGCATCGAAACCTCCACTACAAAAGGGTTGCCGCATTGTGGCACAGGCGGGGCTGGCGCGCAAGCGGGGCAGGGCGCCGCGCAACTGGCCGCTCGTCGCTCGGGCGCACGGTGGGCCGCCGCCCAGCCAGAACCTGACTTTGCCGCTGGCGAATGATGCCCACAGCCAACAAACACAAATAGGATAGTTAGACAGGCACTCGTACAGTAATGCGTCAATGAACACAAAAGTCTGACATAAGCAGTTAGTTTAACCATAATGACTGATATAAATGATTGTGTAATAACCTAAAACCTGATAGACTGGGCCAGTTTGTGTTGATAGGGGGGATGTGATGCGAAAGCTGCTGCTCTGTGCCGTGGCTCTGGTGGTGCTGCTGGGGGTGGGGGCGGGCACGGCGGCTGGCCAGTCGCCAGCTTTGCCCGACTGCAACTGGCAGTGCACCTCGAGCGAGGTGACCATCGCATCGTTCTACCTGGGCGACGCCGAAGGCGACATTTTGGCGAGCTGCTCGCTGGGCGATACCGTCGCCGCCACCGTGTGGGCAGAGGTGGCCAGCGGCCAGGCCGCCCAGACGCTCTATGGTATCTCGATCGCGGCCAGGGTGTGGGTCAATGGCGTCGAGCAGACGCCCATCGCCGTTTGCGCGCTAGACACCCTGGCGGGCGGCGCCAGCCAGGATGTGGCGCTGGGGCAGGTGCAGCTCGCCTGTGGCGCCGAGGCGATGCTCACCGATGTGCTGCTGATCTACCGCACCAGCCTGGGCGACGGCGCCACAGGCTGCCCCGCGAGCGCGAACTGTCAGGACTATACGCCGGCCAGTTGCGGCCGCCAGCCTCAGGTGCTGCTGCAGCCGCGCACGCTGCTGGTCGACTTTGACTTTGAACCAAGCTGCGCGCCGCAGGGGCGCACCACGTTCAGGTCTGTCGTGGCCAACAACCTCAGGCCCGTGTCTTTTGCCTGGGATTTCGGCGATGGCAGCACCTCGACCCAGGCCCACCCGAGTCGCAGCTATGCCGCGCCAGGCCCCTATACCGTATCGCTGACGGTGGTTGAGGAGCCAGCAGCCACCGAGAACGCCGTGCAGGCCAGCACCAGCAAGTCGGTGGAGATCGGAGCGTGCCCGCCCACGCTCACGCCGACGCCGCAACTGCCCACGGCCACGCCCGCGCCGACAGTGGCGTCGCTTACGCCGACGGTAATGGCGCCCGACCCGACGGCCACCAGGCGCGCCAGCACCAGGTCGCCATCGGTTTCGACGCAGCCGACCGCCACGGCCACCCCCGAGCCTGTGATCGAGATGCCTGCGCTGCCCGAGACGCTGCCGCCGGCGGGCACGGCGTCGCTGCCGCTCTGGCCGGTGCTATCGCTGGGGGCGGGCTCGCTGCTGGGGCTCGCAGGCTGGGCGTTCAGGCGGCATCTGCGTCGCTAAAGGCCAGCCAGGCGCCAGAGAACGCAGCAGGGCCCGCCATGTGGCGGGCCCTGTGCTGTTTGGCGCAACGCAGCGCGTCAGGCGTAGACGCCGTACTGCTGCACCTCATCGAGAAAGGCCTCGATGTTCTCCCACGAGACGTCGGGCTCGAGCACGTGCGTGGGCGCGATGAGAAAGCCGCCGCCGGCGCCCAGGATGTCGATCAGCCGGCGAACCTCGGCGCGCACCTCGTCTGGCGTGCCAAAGGGCATGGTGGTCTGCGTGCCCATGCCGCCGTAGAACGCCAGGGCATCGCCAAAGTCGCGCTTGAGCGCGGCGATGTCGAGGCATTCGGGCTGCACCGGGTTGAGCACGTCCAGGCCGATCTCGATCAGCTCGGGGATGATGGTGGTGATGTCGCCATCTGAATGGTAGGTGATGATGACGTCGGGGTTGACGGCCTTGGCCGCGGCCCACACCTCGGCCCAGCGCGGCTTGAACCACTCGCGCCACATGGCCGGGCTCATGATCATGCCCTTTTGGCTGCCCACGTCGTCGCCGGTGGCGATGGCGTCGACGCCCGCCTCGGCGAACTTGACGGCGCGATAGACCTGTCGCGCGGTGATCTCGTCGAGCAGGCGCGTGGCGAATGCCTTGTTGAGGCGCATGTCGAGGAACAACTGCTCCATCGAGCGGATGTACCAAGAGTACTCAAAGATGTGGCCCACGCTGCCCACGGCCCAGTAGCCCTGCTCGTGCAACTCGGCCACGCGCTCGGGCACGCCCTCAAAGCGGTAGGCGGGGGTGAAATCGGGAAAGGGCCAGTCGTCGAGCTCGGAGGCGTCGCGCAGGTTGATCATCGGGTAGACGTATTCGGTAAAGTGGAAAAAGCTGCCGGGCTTTTCGGTGAGGCCCCACTCGTCGCTGGTGGTGCCGGGAGGCAGATCTGTGGGCAGATAGCGCGCAAAGTCGGGCGGCTCGAGGCTGGGTTTGAACCCGACGTGGCGCATCTCCAGATCAAAGGCCTCTTCGGCACGGGTGTGGCCGGTGCGCTCGACCAGCTGCTGCTGCAGGTAGGGCGTAAAGCCCAGATGACGCGGCACGCGGTCGGGCACCTGGCGGCGAAAGGCCGCGCCCACACGCTGACGGGGGGTCATGGCTCCTGGCATGATGTCACTCCTGGTTACGATGTTGTGAAACATGACCGACGGGTGGGGCAGGCCCCACCCGTCGGTCAGTATACACCAAAACGCGGGCTAGGCCGTGCCCCACTTTTCCTTCCAACCAGACTCTTCCCACTCGGCCTCGACGTCTCTCTGGAAGGCGTCCATGGCCTCCTTGGCAGTCACCTCATCGCGGAACACCTGCTCGCGGTACTGGGCGAACTTGGTGCCCATGAAAGAGCCGATGGGGATATAGTTGCCGCCATAAGAATGGGTGAACTCGCTGGCTGAGTCGAGGTAGAACTGCAGGCCAGGGTACTGACTGCCGTCGACCTGTGCCACATACTCTTTGACGGCTGGCAACCAGCCGATTTCGTTAAAGACGATGTCGCAGAACGCCTTGGTCTGCAGCATCTCGATGATCGGGAAGGCCTCCTGGGCGTGCTCGCCTTCGGAGAACAGGCTGGTGACGTGGCCGCTAAAGCACTGCACCTTGTCGCCCTTGCGGAAGGCCGGCACTGGCACCCAGGTGGCCACGTTGAGAGCTGATACCTCGGGCTTTTCCTTGAACGTTTCGCCGGGGTGCCAATAGCCCTCGATGAGCAATGCCTGGACTTCGGCGTTGAAGGAGCCGCCCCAGGTGCCCTGGCCCTCGACGGAGCGCATGCCCTGCAGGTTGTCGGCGCCCATGTAGCGGATGAACTCGGCGCACGTCTCAACCGCGTCGACAAGCTTTTCGTCGTTGAGGTTGAACGTGCCCGTGGCCTCATCAAAGAAGGCAACATCCCACAGCTCGGGGATGGTCCAGCCATCCATACCGGGGCCAGTGCCGCCCTCAGCGTCGTAGGGGTCGATGCCAAACTGGATCAGGTTGCCCGCCGCGTCGAACTTGGTGAGCGTCTTGTGCCACTCAAAGAGCTCGTCCCAGGTGGTGGGCGGGTTTTCGACGTCGAGGCCTGCCTCGCCGATGAGCCGTTTGTTCATATTGAGGCCGCGCCGCACATAGCACTCGTGGGCGGGCACGCCATATTGCATGCCCTGCCACTGGCCACCCGTCCAGTTTTCGGCAAAGAACATGTCGGGACTGAGCTTGCTTGAGGCTTCTACAAAGGGCGTCAGGTCCATGAGCTTGCCGCCCATGGCAAAATCGAACTGGGGGCCAAGGTCGCCCACGTCGGGCGGCGTGCCGGCGGCCACTGCGGTGCGGCCAGCATCGCCGCCGCGGCCGGTGCCAAACTCGATCTCAAAGCCCTGGGCCTCGATGGCCTGCCACTCTGCGGTGGCCCGAAGGGCTTCTTCACAAGCCTGGATTTGGTTCCAGAAGAGGTGGTACTTGAGCAGTACCTTGTCTTTGGCTGCGGGCGCTGCCGGTTGCTCGGCGGGCTTGGCGGGCTCGGGCGCGGCCTCTGCAGGGGCGGGGGTCGCTTTGGGGGCGCAGGCGGCCAGGGCCATGCCGGCAGCGCCAAAGGCGGCCATTTGCACGAAGGTACGACGTGAGAGCTTCATCTTGTTCGCCTCCCTGGGCTGAACTCACTGCCGTGCCGACGCTTGGCACGTATGGATATCATGACTGACGCGCAACGTTCTGTCAAGGTTTGGAGGCGTAAAACAACGATATCTGACCCAAGGGTGCACCATGCGCAAACGGGTTTCGGGGCAGCGGCCAGGCAAATAGAAACGGGTGGGGCTCAGGCCCCACCCGTTGTAGGTCGTTGCAGAGAACAGGCTTACGCCTGGCCCCACCGATCGGCCCAACCCGACTCGACCCATTCGGACTCGACGTCCTTCTGGAACTGGTCGGCGGCCTCTTGAGCGGTCATCGCGTCGCGGTAGACCTGCTCGCGATACTGGATGTACTTGGTCTCGACAAACGAGCGGATGGGCACCTGGTTGTCATAGTACCGGTGCGTGGCCTCGTCGGCCGATTTGAGCACGAACTCGAGGCCGGGGAACTTGGTCCCATCGACGGTGGCGATATAGTCAGCCTGGCCGGGCAGCCAGCCGATGCCTTCAAAGATCAGGTCGCAGGCGGCCTTGCTGTTCAAGAACTCGATGATGGGGAAGGCGTACTGTGCATTCTCACCCTCGGCGAACAGCGAAGTCACGTGGCCCGAGTAGGTCTGGACCTTGTCGCCATCGCGCCAGGCGGGCACAGGCACCCACGAAGAGGCGATCTTTTCAGCGACCTCTGGCTTTTCCTTGACGGTCTCGCCCGAGTGCCAGTAGCCCTCGATGATCATGGCCTGGACCTCGGCGTTGAACGAGCCGCCCCAGGTGCCCTGACCCTCGACGGAGCGCATGCCCTGCAGGTTGTCGGGGCCCATGTGGCGCACGAACTCGGCGTAGGCGTCCAGCGCCTCGACCATACGCTCGTGGTTCACGGCAAAGGCGCCGGTGGCCTCGTCGAACCAGGGGATGTCCCACAGGTCGGCGATGCACCAACCGTCGCCGCCAGGGCCCGTGCCGCCCTCGGCGTCAAACGGGTCGATGCCGAACTGGGTCAGGTTGCCCGCGGCGTCAAACACGGTCAGCTTTTTGTGCCACTCAAACAGCTCTTCCCACGTGGTGGGCGGGTTGTCATTATCGAGGCCGGCGTTGGCCACCATCTCTTTGTTCCAGTAGAGGACGCGACGCACAAAGCCCTCATGGGCCGGCACGCCATACTGCACGCCCTGCCACTGGCCCTGCACCCAGTTCTGCTCGTAGAACATCTCGGGGCTGATCTTTTCCGAGGCGTCGACGAACGGGGCCAGGTCCATCAGCTTGCCACCCAGGGCAAAGTCGAGGGTGAAGCCGAGGTCGCCCACGTCGGGGGGGGTGCCGGCGGCCACAGCCGTCTTGCCAGCATCGCCACCGCGGCCGGTGCCGAACTCGATCTCGAGGCCCGACTCTTCCATGGCTTTCCACTCATCGGTGGCGCGGAAGGGCTCTTCGAGCGCTTGCGGCTGGTTCCAGAAGATGTGATACTTGATCAGCTTCTTTTCGCCTGAAGCGGGAGCAGCGGGCTGGTCGCCCGGTTGCGCGGCAGGCGCGTCACTGGGGGTCTCGGTGGCCTTGGGGGCGCAGGCAACCAGAGCCAGGCCTGTAGCGCCAAGGGCGGCAGTGGCTAGAAACGAACGACGTGTAAACTTCATTACCTTCCTCTCCCAATACATGATCTCGATGGTGCGCCCCTTTGGGCACACGCTCTCCATCTTGCACGATAGCAGCAGTCCTGTCAAGCCGCAGCGCGCTGGGGCATAAACCTCGTTCAAGGCGACATAAAGCGTGCAACGTCTTGCAGGAGAGCACAACGGGCGCTGCCTGTGCAGCGCCCGTTGCAGTGGCCCTGTGGCCAGCTTGAGAACGTTTGAGCGTCAGGCCTGGCCCCACTTGTCCTTCCAGCCAGACTCTTCCCACTCGGTCTCGACGTCTTTTTGCCAGGCGTCCATGGCCTCCTTAGCGGTCATCGCATCGCGGTACACCTGCTCCTCATACTGATAGCCCTTGGTCGAGATAAAGGAGCGGATGGGGATGATGTTGTCGCCATAGGCATGGGTGCAGCTCTTGGCCGAGTCGAGGTAGAACTGCAGGCCGGGGAACTTGCTGGCATCGACGCCGTCGATGTACTCTTGGAAGGCCGGCAGCCAGCCGATGGTGTCAAAGATGATGTCGCAGATCGCCTTGGACTGCAGCATCTCGATGACGGGAAAGGCCTCTTTGGCATGCTCGCCCTCGAGGAAGAGGCCGGTGGCGTGGCCGTTGAACCCCTGGATCTTGTCGCCCGCGCGATAGTCTGGCATGGGGATCCAGGTGGCCACGTTGTACTGGGCCACTTCGGGCTTTTCCTTGACGGTCTCGCCGGGGTGCCAGTAGCCCTCAAAGATCATGGCCTGGACCTCGGCGTTGTACGAGCCGCCCCAGGTGCCCTGGCCCTCGACGGAGCGCATGCCCTGCAGGTTGTCGGCGCCCATGTGGCGGATGAACTCTGCCATGGTGTCGACGGCCTCGACGAACTTTTCGTCGTTGAGGGCAAAGGTGCCGGTGGCCGGGTCAAAGGCGTTGGTGATGTCAAAGACCTCTTTGAGGAACCAGCCATCGGTGTCGCAGATGGCGTCGCCGACGGCGTCGTAGGGGTCGATGCCAAAGCGCACCAGGTTGCCGGCCGAGTCGAACTCGGTGAGCTTGACGTGCCAGTCGAACAGCTCGGTCAGGGTCTGGGGCGGGTTGTTGATGTCGAGGCCCGCCTCGCCTATCAGGCGCGAGTTCATATTGAGGCCGCGCCGCACATAGCACTCGTGGGCGGGCACGCCATACTGCACACCCTGCCACTGGGCATGGGCGTTGGTCCAGTTGCCCTCAAAGAACTTTTCTGGCTTGACGACCTCGCTGGCCTCGACATAGGGGCCCAGGTCCATCATCTTGCCGCCGAGGATAAAGTCAAAGTGCGGGCCGAGGTCGCCCACATCGGGCGGGGTGCCGGCGGCCACCGCGGTGCGACCGGCATCGCCACCACGGCCGGTGCCGAACTCGATCTCATAGCCCTGGGCCTCGATGGCCTGCCACTCTTCTGTGGCGCGGAAGGCCGGCTCGCAGGCCTGGGGCTGGTTCCAGAAGATGTGATATTTGAGCAGAACTTTTTCCTTGGCCGCGGGGGCAGCCGGTTGCTCGGCGGGCTTGGCAGCCTCGGGAGCGGCCTCTGCAGGGGCGGGGGTCGCTTTGGGGGCGCAGGCGGCCAGGGCCATGCCGGCGGCGCCAAAGGCGGCCATTTGCACAAAGGTACGACGTGACAGCTTCATCTTGTCCTCCTCCACCTGAACCGTTATTCGCGGCGTTCTCGCCGCTCATGCTCATGATGAGCACTTCAAACGAATATGTCAAGCGGTTCTCGTCTCTTTCTGGCGGTTTCGTCTTTGGAGCGCGCTGCCGGGCGGCCTAGAATCGGCGCAGCATAATGTGAGGCAGACCATGCGGGAGATGATGAGGCGGTTGGGGCGTATCTTTGGGCAGCGCGAGGTGCTGGCCCTGACCATCAACGTGATGCTGGCCGAGCTGGTGGTGGGCACCTATCACCCCTACTTCAGCCTGTTTGCCCAGAGCGTGGGCGCCAGCGTGGCGCTGGTGGGCGCCCTGGTGGCGGTGCAGACCTTGAGCCGCACCGTCAACTGTCTGACGATGGGCGCCCTGTCTGACCGCATGGGGCGCAAGGGCATCATCGTGGCAGCCATGGCCACCTTTGCGGTGGCGCTGTTGGCGATGACGCTGTTGCGTTCGCCGGCGCCGCTGTTTGTGACGCAGCTGCTCTTTGGCGCGGCACAGGCCGGCGTGTTCGATATCGGCATCGGCTACCTGGGCGACGTGGTGCCGCGTGAGGATCGCGGCGCCGCCATCGGGCTCTACACCACGGTGATGGGCATCGGCTTTGGGGTGGGCAGCTCGTTGGGCGGGGCGCTGGTGGGCGCCGATGGGGCCTATCTGACGGCCTTTCGTGTGACGGCGCTGTTTGCGCTGGCCGGCGCCGTGGTGGCCAGCTGGGGGCTGCGCCGCGTGAGCCGCGCGGGCGTGCAGCAGGCCCCCGAGCCGGCCGCTGGCTGGCGGCTGCGCGCCATGGTCACGCCCATGCTCGAGGCGCTGCACAACCGCCTGCTGCTGTCGGGCTCGATCCTCAACGCGCTCAAGTCGGCCTGGTTTGCCGTGGTGGGCGGGGGCTTTTTGTCGCTCTACATGGCCAACCATGGCATCAGCGCCGAGGCGATCGGGCTGATCTTTGGGCTGCGAGCCATCACGTCGTCGGCGGCACGGCTGCCAGCGGGGCTGTTGACACGCCGCTGGTCGAGCTACTGGATCATCATCGCCGCCACCAGCGTGACGATGGTGGGCTTTTGGCTGTTGCCGCTGTTCACCAGCCTGTGGGCGCTGGCGGGGTTTGTGGCCATTGAGGGGGCCATGTTCGGCGCGCTGATGAGCGTGGGCAATGCCTTTGTGGCCGAGAACGCCCGCCCCGAGAACCTGGGGTCGGCGCTGGGCCTGTTCGGCACCGTGGGCGGGGCGGGCTCGACGCTGCTCTCGCTGCTGGTGGGCCTGGTGGCCGAATGGCGCGGGCTGCCCACTATGTTCATGTTTATGGGCGTGGTGCTGCTGCTGGGCATGGGGCTGTCGCTGTGGGTGCGCGGCAGGGCGTCAGCGGCGCGCGTCTAGAGCGCATACTGAGCATAATGAGTATAGCAACCTAGTCGCGTGCGTCCTCGTCGCCCGCCGCCAGGGCCCCCAGCGCCACAAACACCAGCAGCGCCAGCAGAATCAGCAGCGCAGACAGCGGCGCTGCGGCGTTGAGCCCAAAGCCCTGAAAGCGCTCGTAGACCAGCACGGCCAGCGTGCGCGGGTGGTAGGCCAGCAGCACCACCGCGCCAAACTCGCTGATGCCCCGCGCCCACATGAGCAGCGCGCCACTGGCGATGCCCCGCCGTGCGCACGGCAGCACAATGCGCCAGAACGTCTGCCAGGGCGAGGCGCCATCGACGTGGGCAGCCTCTTCCAGGTCGGGGCTGACGGCGGCGATGGCCTCGCGGGCCGAGCTGACCAGCAGCGGCACGCTGACGAACACCATCGCCATGACGATGCCCGCCAGACGGTCGGTGAGCGCCACGCCCACTCTGGCCAGTGGCGCCCCCAGCGCGCCGCGCGCGCCGTAGGTGAGCAGCAGTGCCACGCCCGCCGCGGTGTGCGGGATGATCACCGGCAGGCCCAGCAGCGCCTCGACCCAGCGCCGCCCCCTGATGGCCCGCCGCGCCAGCAGATAGGCGAGCGGCACCCCCAGCGCCAGCCCCGTGGCCGTGGCCAGGGCGGCCGCCAGCAGCGTCACGCGGGCCGAGCGCAGCACCTCGCCGTCGTGCAGCGTTTGCCACAGGGCGGCGGGCGGTGCGCCCGCGAGTATCAGCCCCAGCGGCAGCGCGAGAAAGAGCAGCAGCAGCCCGCCCAGGGCGGCCCACAGCGGGTCGAGGCCGCGGCGCGGGCGGGCCATGGCTAGTTGGCCTCGGCGGCGGCGCACAGCGGCTGCAGCAGCGCCGGCAAACGCTCGGGGTGGTCGACTGTGGGCGGCGACAGCAGCGGGTGATGATGCGCCGCCATGATGCGCTGGCCCTCGGGCCCCAGCAAAAAGGCGATAAAGCGCTCGGCGGCCGCGGGCTGCGGCGCGTTGGCGGGGATGGTGAGCCCGTAGGCAATGTGCTCGCCCGCGAACACCGGCTCGATCGAGCTAAAGCGACGAAAGTCGAGCTGCACCGACACCTGCCCGTAAAAGTCGTTCAGCGCCGGCGTGCTCAGGTTGAGGCCGTCGGGCAGCACCACATGCTGCAGGCCGTGCTGGCGCGCCACCGACTCGTACTCAAAGATATAGTCCACATCGCCCGACTGCAGCAAGGGGATGAGCTGCACGCTGCTGCCGCGCAGCACGAGGGTGCTGTTGGGGCGCGGCTCGAGCAGCTCGGGCACGTGGATGGTGGTGTGGCCCTGGGCCTGCGCGGCGGTGATGGGCGCGATAAAGCGGCCCGCCAGCAGGTCGGTAAAGAGGTGCGGCCGCCCATAGACCTGTTCGGCCAGCTTGAGCACCATCAACTGGCGGTAGCCCAGGGCGTCAAAGCGCGGGTCGGCCAGGCCCAGGCGTGTGCGCGGCTGCGAGACGATCTCGGGCCAGTTGTTGGCGTCGAGGCCGTCGGCGCCCGGCGCAGTGGGGCTAAAAGCCAGGGCCACGCGGTTGCCGGCAAAGCGAATGTTCCAACTGGCATAGGGCTGGCCCGTGTCGGGGTTGACGCTCTGATACATGAGCTGCGACAGCAGGGCATGGTCGGCCGAGGCCACCACGTCGATGGGCCGGTGCAGGTCGGTGACGTGACGGATCACCTGGATAGAGCCATGCGCTTCGAGCTCGACGTCGATATCGGGGTTGGCGGCCTCAAAGGCCTCCTCGACGGCGGCAAAGGGGATCATCAGGCTGCCGGCCTCGAGCACCAGCAGGTGCACCCGCTCGGGCGGCGGCGTGGCGGTTGGGGCGGGCGTGGCGGCTGCGGTGGCCGTGGCGGTGGCGGCGGGCGGCTCTGGCGTGGCCGTTGGAGCAGTGGCCACCGTGGCGGGGCCGCAGGCGGCCAGCATGAGCGTCAAGAGCAGGGCGCCCAGGGCGTGCAGAGAGCGATGCGGAGCGATCAAGATGGCCTCTCTATGGTGGGGCCAGGGGAGAGCGGCCTCGTTGCCGCTCTCCCCTGGCGCAGGATGCTATTTGACCTCGAGCAGTCGAACGTCTTTGACCCACAGGCCCGTGTCCATGCCAGACATGGCCAGATCATAGCCCTCATCCGAGACCTCGAGCATGCAGTCGTCGCACGCCAGCAGGTCGGCCAGGGGCATGTCGATGGCATAGCCATCGCCTGCGGTCAGGTGCAGCGTGGTGGCGGCACCATCGGGCTCGCAGGCGGCCAGCAGCTCGTTGAGGCGCACCCCCTCGACAGAGATGGCGCCCTTTTTGAGGTGCTCGACGGCAACGGTCTCGATGCCCACCTGGGCCAGGGCGGCGGCATCATAGGCGATGGGTGTGGCCACCTTGCCATAGATGTGCAACACGCCGGCGGCCATCTCGGGGGCTGCGGCGGCCTCGACGGGCTCGGGCGTGGGCGTGGGTGTGGCCTCGGCCTGAGCCTCGACGGGTACGATGGCCTCGCCAGAGAGTAGCACCTGCGCCACAGCGCCCACCATCTCGTTCTTGGCCAGGTCGTCGCCCACCAGGCGCAAGGGCCACTGGTCGTCGGGCAGCGGCTCGTCATCTACCAGGTAGGCCATGATGATCTCTTTGTTGCGGCTGACGCGTGCCCCGTCGAGAGTGACGCGGTAACCGTCGGCGGCCACCACATCTACCTGATAGCCCACGCTCACCAGCTCGTCGTTAAAGGCGCCGCCCTCGTGCTTGTTGGCGTCGTCTACACGGCCCACGAGATAGTAGAGCGGCATGCCGATCCACTCGCGGCCCTCGTCATCGACCCAGGGGCTCTCGTGGCAGGTGGGCGCCGCGCCAGACTCGAAGGTGTCGCGGCTCATCTCTTCGACGATAGCGCCCTCGAGGTGCAGCGTCCACTCGACGATAGCCGGTTTGATCTGCATCTCGCGCGCCCATTTGACGGCCCAGTGGCCGTCGGTCACCTGGTTGGGCTCGCTGCTGACCACGCCAATGCGCAACGGGCCGTCCTCGTCGGTGGGGATGGGCTCGCCCTCGCGCTCGTACACCACGATGGGCGTGAGGGGGCCCTCGCGGGTCACCTCGTCGCCGGTGGCCGGATCAAAGGTCACAAAGGCGCCCTCGTACACCTGCGCGTGCGAAAAGGTGATGCCATAGCCATCTTTGGCCACGATGGTGATGGCCGTCGTCTCGTCGCAGCCGCCCACCTGCTCGCAAAGATCGGCCAGCGAAACGCCGGTGTGCACCGTGGGCGGGGTTATCTTGCCGGTAGAGCTCTTGGTGCCGGCATAGCCCTCGGTGACGGGCAACTGCTTGAGCTGGTCGATAGAGAGGATCAGCTCGCGCTCGAGCCCGATCAGCTTGATGCTGGCGCCAGGGTCTGGCGTGGGGGTGACGGGCGCGGGCGTGGCGGTGACCACCACGATATGCGGCGTCTGCGTGGGGGCGGCCTCGGGCGTCACAGCCAGCGGCGTGGCGGTGACGATCACCGTCTGCACCACCGGCGCGGCCTGGCAGCCCGCCAGCGCCAAAAGCAGCAGCGCGACGAGTAGGGTACGACAATGTCTCAACATGGGGACCTCCAGACGGGTGCGCTACGGCAGAGGGGGCTGGCCTGTTGGCCGGCCCCCTCTAGTGTGTGTGCGTCAGTCGATGCGGAGCTCGACCAGTCCTTTGACCTGAGCCTTGCCCGTCATGCCAGGCATGGCGGCGCGCAGGGTGCCGTCGTCTTGCACGGTCACCACGCAGGTGTCGCAGGCCAGGGCGTCTTCCAGAGCGATCTCTGACTCAAAGCCGTCGTCTGCCACCAGCACCAGCAGGGTGGCCTCGTCGTCGGGGTCGGCCTCGGCGAGCAGCTCGGTCAGGGCCGCGCCCCAGAAGCTGTCGGTGCCGCCCTCTTTGTTCTCAACCAGGGCCTCGATCTGGTCCAGGTCTTGCAGGTCGTCGAGGGTCCACTCGCTGGGGATGGCCACGTCGCCGCTCACCACGAGCGCGACCCCGCTCTTGCCGCCCTGGGCCTCGCGCCAAAGCGCCGAATCTGGCACGAACAGCGAGGAGCCAAAGTCCTCGACGCCGAACTCGGCGATGCGCTCTTGCGTGGGCACCGAGACGAACCAGTCGATAAAGGTGTTGGCCAGCTCAGCCTTGATGTGCGGGCCCTTGTCAGGGTTGACGGCGATGATGCCGTAGGGGTTGAACAGGATCGGATCGCCCTCGGCGAGGATCACCAGATCGGTGCCCTCGAGGGTGCGGGCGAGGTAGGTGGCGCGGTCGCTGAGGGTGTAGGCCTGCAGCTCGTTGGCCATGGTGAGCACGCCGCCCATGCCCTGGCCAGCCGAGACATACCAGTCGCCCAGAGTGGTGAGGGTGTCAGGGTCGATGCCAGCGGCGGCCCAGACGTCCTTTTCTTTGACGTGGGTGCCCGAGTCGTCGCCGCGCGAGACAAAGGTGCTCTCGCTCTCGGCGATCAGCGACAGGGCCTCGGCGGCGTCGGTGGCAGCCGTGACGCCGGCGGGGTCATCGGCGGGACCGAGGATGATAAAGTCGTTGTACATGACGTCCTCGCGG